>Ga0307508_10000146_pt1 | contig 84032 bp, 107 predicted proteins | sample 9_EM_MG_FD_203089 | JGI IMG/M metagenome (GOLD analysis project Ga0307508, IMG submission 203089) | Populus trichocarpa ectomycorrhiza microbial communities from riparian zone in the Pacific Northwest, United States - 9_EM | ecosystem: Host-associated > Plants > Roots > Unclassified | place... | reverse complement strand
GGGAAGCCCTATTGAACAAAACCTTGTAAATGTCGCGTACTTGCAGCCACTGGGAGCAGACTTACTACCAAGATAGAGACGTCTAGCCATGGTGGTAACGGTTGAAAAAGACAAGTTGAGATGTGTCTGAGTTTGAATTCATTCACTTTAAAGGTCCGTGCACACGGAACCCCCACACGCTGCTGTATATTTCCGTCGAATAGGCCCAAAGTTTGCGAGTAGCAACATGCAAGCAGACAAATCGACAGTTCGATCCAATTGTACATATAAAGTAAGACTCGGAGCAATTTCGGAGAATACAGAGAGGTGTCGTTCTTGGTGATATCAATGCTGCGACCAGTTGATAGAGTTCAGGTCGATTCCTTCTTGCACCATTTCCCATAACGGACTAAGATGCATGTCAATGGAGGCCAGGGCAGACAGTGTAAAGCTACGGACCTCATATCACGAAGGCGATTGACGACACGGACAATATGGTTAACCACGAAGTCAATTTCCGCTTCGGTGGTGAACCGCCCAATTCCAAAACGTAAAGAAGAGTGTGCCATATCTTCGGCCGCTCCTGAACAAACACCGTTATGAGTAAAAAGCTTATCCATAGCCATAAGTGTGCGTACCGAGCGCTCGAAGGACGTAGGATGGTTCCAACGATGCTGAAGTACAGGCACTACCGGACGACAACGCAATGTCCTGCGCAATACGTGATCTCAAGAGCAGCATAGAAAGAACTAGAGTACTTACTTTCAGAGCCATCAAAAGGCTCTCACCTTCTACATACGAAAAGGATAGGTTGACGCATCCAGGATAACCGTCAACATCTCCATTACGGACGACGTGCTCGACCTGGGAATTTATCCCATGTAACAGACGGTCCGCTAGTTGTTTTATCCGGGCATGGTCTCTCTGCAAGTTTGCGAGTAAGTATTAGAAAGAAAGGGGGGAAGCTGAATGATTCGGTATTTCAATGGTCAGAACCCCTACACACAAGTCATTACCAAGCCGGCAGCCCATATTGGTCAATAGCCGCTTGATTCCGCCAGATGGCAGATGTGCAATTATCATCCTTGAACGACAAAGAAATGTACTCACTGTCATCTCTAGTTTTGCTATCCGTGCTGCCTCGCCCATTCCGACTGCAAGTGCTGCGGGTAAGGTGCCACTGCGCAGCCCACGTTCTTGTCCACCTCCGCTGAAGATTGGTTCAAGCCGGACTCGCGGTCTCCGCCGGACATAAGCAGCACCAATCCCCTTCGGACCGTAGATTTTATGACCGGAGATGCTCATGAGGTCAATGTTTGCCTCGTTGACATCAATGGGGATTTTCCCGACTGCTTGCGCTGCATCTGTGTGAAGGTACACACCGCGGTGCTTCCTGATAATTGCGCCGATCTCCTTCATTGGCTGAATAACACCAGTCTCGTTATTTACCGTCATAATAGAGACTAATGAAGTGTCCGGTCGGATGGCACCCTCGAGGGTCTTCAGGTCAACGACCCCATTCGACCGGACTGGCAGATACGTTATGTCGAATCCTTCTTCGCCAAGTTTTCTGTAAGAGTCCAGTACGCATTTGTGCTCCTAAAAGACAATGTTACATGATGTCGTACGCACTACGAGCACCAAGCAACTCACAGTTTGGGTGGTAATGATATGTTTTTTCTTCTCTTTATTAAACCGTGCCACTCCTTTTATGGCCATATTATTGCTCTCCGTGGCGCCAGAGGTGAACACGATGTCTTTATGCTCGGCACCGATGAGGTCTGCAACGTGCTGAACCCGACGATGAGACAACAAAACAGGTGTTCGACGATGAGGCTTGCCTTACGTGCATCCTCGACCGCTTGTTCAGCTTCCCACCCATATGCATGGGTGCGACTGTGAGGATTACCAAATTGGTCGGTGAGATAGGGCAACATTGCATCGAGAACCCTCGGGTCAACAGGGGTGGTGGCCTGAGCATAGTGAGAAACGACACGATTACCACCGCGAGTGCTCCTTCCCTTACCTGCATGTCGAGATAGATGGGTCGGGTCTTCTGTGCCGCAGCATTCTCACGAGCGGGATTTGCAAGTTTAAACCCAAGCATGTCTGCACATGCGTTCACACGGCAGGAAACGGGACGATGCATGGAAGGACGAACCTGGGCGAGGTGTAAAATGCCCTTCCTTGTAAGAAGGAGGAACGTCAACAATCCTAGCTCGGTCTGCGCCTGAGGGCTGAACTAGCCCTCTTTGCACTCCAACAATAGTCTGTCGGACGGAATGTCTGGCCATATTTGCGGCCGTACTTTGGGGTATTCTTGACAACATCTGAGCAGCAGGAAGTTACTGGAGCTTCCTGAGAGTGGTGGTCTTCGACAAGGAGATGTTCGGAGATGACCAAGGCATTCGGAACACCATAACATTACGTAATCGTAGTTTACATCAGCTCATCATGATCTCCTCCCGGGTGGGGGAGGCAAGAGGGGAATGCCGCCACTAGTACTAGCTGTATTCCCGGTCTCCGAAGATGCCAAAAGAGATGTGCCTCCAGACTTGCTACTCTTCCCAGGAATAGAGATCGAGAAAGTCTGCCCCTCTTTCAAGGAATAGTCCTTCCTTGGGCCTGGGGGTATGTGTGGAGACGGTGCATTTGAAGTTGTCGGACTGGGTGGATTTAGTGCTGCTTTAGCACGCCTACAAACCACATCTGTCATTCGGCTCTGTGATGACCTGACAGTTTCGTTCGTTACTTACTTGGTAAAGTCTTGCAAAGCAACGTCTGACGCGATGTTCTGAGCCGGTCCCAGGCGATGATTGGACTGATTCACTCACTGAAATCAAAGCTATCTGAGCGCTCCGCAAATCCCATTCCAATGTATGCCTTCTTTCCGGCGTCTTCCACCCTCACGACAAAGTAACGAGATGAATCCAACACAGCGTCGACAGATGGCTTCATTGTATCATATTCAGCGCGAGCAAACACTGCAGAACAGTTGAGCCAGGTGTATTCTCGATCTCGTGCGCACTCACGTTCGCCTTGGGTCGTGGGCGTGAATCAACTGATCATGACTGTGGCCGACGGCTAGCTTACCGGTCTGTGAATCCTCGAAGAGTAGTGTGGCACTTCCAGCCTTCTCGACGATGCGCAATCTGCCCTTCCACAGCGGATTTGCGAGATCTCCCCAGTCATTGGCGCGATGGCCTTCGTTCGCCTTCAGGGGAGGGATTTTGTACACTAGAAGTTGTACTTGAGCGACGTCCCAGACTTGCAAAGTCTTAATGACCTGAAATTTCTCGCGCGATATACAGGATGGATACAATCTCGTCCTCCAGCGAGTCCATACCGATGGGAGCAGATGGTGGTTTATGTCAGCACTGTATGTTCACCGCCAACTCGCGGCGTGCAACCACATTCCTTAATGACGTCCGCCCCTACAGCATCCGTGAAAATGTAAGCTTGTCCCTGTCGTGCGATGCAGAGAAATAACAGCGACATGTATTCTCTAGACTGACTGTTGGTTCTGCTTATGGTTCAATACGCAACCTCTTTTCAAAGATCCAATCCATTGACGCAAAACACGGCAAGTTTGATTGTGTCCTTTGCCTCGGCGATTTTTTCGGTCCGCTTCAAGAACATGGCGACAATCAAAATCAGATCGCAGAGTTATTAAATGGGTCCCTCGAAGGCATGGCTCGCGCGTCGTTATATACAGCAAAAGCTGACTTCGTACCGTCGTAGCTCCTCTAAGGTGTTATATCATGCAAGGACAAAATCCACTACCAGAAGCCGTCATAGCACAATACGCCCGAACCGGCGGACAACTGTGTAAGGATGTCTTTCTCTTAAGTAAGTTTCGATATACACCACCTGTCTAACCGAGCTCTAATCCCCGATAGACAAGTCTGGGATCGTGTCCACGGCTCACGGTCTGAGGATTGCCTGTCTGGGTGGCATATATAATCCTGGTATTTATGATTCTTCCGACGGGCCTCCCGTACGCACCCACCGTTCAGTGTAGCCTGGCACACTGACGTAGGGCTTTTAGGGCTTTGCTTCACCCTTCTACACGACACACACGGTAGAACGGCTTCTCTCGAATACGATGAATAATTCGCTGAACACAGGGGCGGGGCAAAACTATGGCTCTCTTGCTGCAATTCGCGACGCCGCATCCACTTCACAACTCGTCGACATCTTCATCACTAATGACTGGCCAGCTTCCATTACATCACATTGTTCCTTACCCCTTCCTCCCGAGTTCGAACATCCCGGTTCCCCGCCTCTTGACGAAATCATCCGAAAAATAAAGCCGAGATACCATTTCACTGCTCGTGCTGGGCCTTCCCCAAGATTTTGGGAACGCGAGCCCTTTACTTGGGATGACGAGTCTGGGAGAATTTCTCGGTTCATAAGCCTTGGTGCCTTTGGTGAAGAGCAGGCCGGCCAGAGACGAAGGGTTTGTCGATCGACTTGTAGAGGTGTCGGTGATGATTCATGTCCCCCCAGTGGTTTTACGCGTTTTCCATCACACCATCCGCAACTGTAACGCAGCGGCCAAGCAATATCACAAAAAATCCGTTTGCTGAAGTTGCTCCTCGTCTCCCGAAACGGGTTCATGATTCCGCCGAAGGAGAAAACTTCATCTTCGGAAATATCCACCATACCACAAAGCGTCCTAGACCAGGTTTGCCTTCACCCAGCTACTTAATGTTTACCTCCCTCTCACGGCTACCTACAGAAATGCCGGGTGGACAAACCAGCAAACCTCCCATCGGATACAAGTGCAGGCGATGTCAATCAACCGAAGTAAGCTTCCGCTCGATATGAAGGAGGAGACACCTCATGTCATAATTAGCATTTCATTGACAGTTGCCCCGAACGAACGAAACCGCCAGAAGGGTACCTGTGCAGGATCTGCAACATCCCTGGACACCTCGTTCGCGACTGTCCAACTAAACACGCCGTAGGGGACACTGGAGGTCACAAACCATGTGAAGGATACGTATGCCGTGCCTGTGGGAGTGAATTGCATTACGTAGCTGATTGCCCAGTGGCGAATCAATGTGAGCCGCGCGGCCAGGGGGGCAAGAGAAGACCACCAAAGGAGATTGGACGTATGCCTTGTGTTCTCTTAATTTCCGTCTACTCACTTATGATGTTTATTCAGCGGAGGAGTGCTGGTTCTGTCTGTCAAATCCGAACTTGGCGTGAGTGACCACTAAGGCAGTTGACTTTGTTCCTGATGCACTGACAGGAAACACTTGATCGTCTCAATTGGCACAGAGTGCTACTTAACGTTCCCGAAGGGACAGATCATCCCCACTCAGTCAGCCCCAGACGAGAGTAATGTCGCTCGCGTTCCGGGAGGTGGTCACGTCCTAATCGTACCAATCTGTCATCAACCCACATACAACACGATTCCCGCTGACATTTCGCCGCCCATTCTTGATGAAACGGAGAGGTAATGTTCGACCTCTCGACTGAATCTCGTCCTCATCAGGCTCTACCTAGGTACAAAGATGCTCTTCGAGGTCTCTTTGCTAAACACGGTGCCGTGCCCGTATTTTACGAAGTTGCTCGAGTGAGCGCCAAAGGAGGTCACGCACATGTACAAGCTGTGCCTGTTCCTGTTTCCCTGCAAAACGAAGTTGAAGCTGCTTTCCTCAGAGAGGGACGTGCCCTAGGAGTAGACTTTGAGCCAGATGCTGATGGTGCTTTGGAAGCCTCTTCTGGTAGCGCACGAAGCTACTTCCGTGTCGATCTTCCAGATGGACGTAAATTAGTCCATCTAATGAAAAACGATGTTCCCTTCAGCGTTCAGTTTGGGAGGTACGTACTCCAACAAGCCATTGTTATGATGGGGATCTTAGGGTATTTTGTAGACAAGTATTGGCATCTCTCCTGAACATTACACACAGGCTTGATTGGAAGATGTGCATTCTTTCAGAGGAGGAAGACAAAGTCGATGTTGAACTGTTTAAGGCGGCTTTCGCGCTGTTTGATCCATCATTGTGAAAAATCTCGAGCGCTTAGCGCTCCTCGTATCATTCATGCTAATACAATATCACTTCAAGCCTGGGATTCCTTACTGGTCAGTCCTCTACAGTGCGTTGTCGTCTCCCACTCGCCAAGGCATCTAAATGTGCTCGGGTGCCGCCTCTAAACTCTTCCTGTAACCGTGACCAAATTTCCTGGTGCCTTCCTTCCTCGCAGCCTTGACCATCCTCTCGATAGCATCAATGCCTGGTAATCATTACGGCGGTCAGCTCCAGTGCAAAACAATTAAATCATGCACACCTTTGTCAAGGTCCTCCAGAGGAGGTCCGAAAGACAAGCGTACGAAGTGATGACAAGGGGAGTTGAACAAATTCCTGCGGTGAGCTGGGTTTATATCGAAGAAGATGCCGGGGATCACAATGGTTTGTTCCTTGAGGAGTTCTTCAAAGAAAGTCTAGGAAAGGCATTGTATACGGCACGTTATCCAAGCAGGTATGGGAACTAACCAAGCCGTTGTTCAGCGGTGGAGGAAGCTTCTCTAAGTTAAGCCAGATGTAGAAGGTCGCTTGAGGCGGGATATCGACGTCGAGATGAATATCATGAAGCCGCTTAAGTACATGGTCGCGCTTTGCTTTGAAATGTTTCTGCAACGCGAGCTGGGTCACAAGGGTATTAAGCACTTAACAACGCGCCGGCAGCATTATGGTTACCTTTTCTTGTGCTACGCGGCTGGGTTCTAAGAGGGGAATAGCAGCGAGTTGCATACTAGGAATGTTCAGTGGCTGGGGAGAGATGTACAAAATGTGTACACACGGGTGGTTCGCTCCGCCATCCAAGAAGGACCCTGACTTGTTTTCAGTAAGGAACGCTATAGGTTCCAATTGACCGACCAACCTGACTGAGAAAGTGCCGTGATCAAGTTCTTTGGCCCAATAACCCAACACACGCGCCAGCCAGGGAGCCGCCAGTTCTGAGGGCTCGTTTTAGCGACAGGTCATGAATGACAGAAACTCTCAACCTTGGTGAGTCCATCGATGATGACGACCGGATCTTTGTCGACGTCATCCACGTACTCGGCTGAGGAGATGGATTTGCCAAAGTCTCGCTCGTGCTCAGGATAAATGTACCACGAGTAAAACTGTGACGTGTGAAATGTCCATCGCACCACAAGCAAAAAAATGCGAACCTCATCGAGGATGAGAGTTGTTCCCTCCTTGCTAAGGTTCACGAGTCCTTTGAGATCCTTGCCGCTAAACGGTTTGGATGAGATACAGCCCCCACGGACACTGTTCGACATACGCAATGACTTGTCCTGTCGGATTTCGCGGGTTGGACGCGATGATGACGGCAAGCCCCTGGGTGCGAATATCTCTCTATCGATGGCGAACTTTGAGTCAAGTCGCTGGGGAACTATTGATGAACAAACCTTGGTCTGTTCAATATCGAGACGGTATTTGTTCTAATAAAGCATTAACACTGTTGTTGAGCAAAATCCGACGGGAACGGACCTTAGGATCAAGGCTAAGAAGCGTCAGTCACCCAACTATCAAGCATTACGCATGGACTCACACTGTCGGAACAGGAACGAGGCGTTTAAACGCACTTAAAACTTGATCGTAAGCGGTGTAGTCTGGGATCTGATAGGACTACGAGTCGGGATTATTTAGCGATAGCACTGGAAAGCAAACCAAGATACATACACAATAGACATCGCTGACGACAGCGGCAACACGGGACAACCCAGAACGACCACCTGGCACTATACAGACGTTCTCATACGTATACTTGCTGGTCTTTTCCTGACGGTATGTGTGGTTGTACAGGTTTGCGACTGCTTCTCGGAGTGCTTTGCAGAAATGGTTAGGGCACGTGGAGAGAAATAGGATACGGCGAACCTTTGACACCAGTTGTAGGAGCGTATTCCAAAGAATCGATGGGCATGGCTATTGCGTCGGGGCGAGGTAGCGCATTGGGAATCGGTCCAACTTCGGGCGCACCCTGACCGAGATTGGCCCATTCGTGAGAGCAGGCATAACTGAAGCCATTAGCCATGGCGCGATCGGAACAATAGATGACGCCGGTGCTCCCCGGATGCTCGATGCCGGGCACAGTTTCTTCATCCTGTGATGTCAACGATGGAGATCAAGGGATGATAAGACTATAGAACTGTGTTACTGACGGGGTCGACGGTCTGAGGGACAACGCCCTTGGGCTGATGCCCAACTTGCTGGCGGAATATCTGGCAGACTGTGTGAGGCGAGTTCTGATAGACTGTGTGAAGGTAGATACCTGGTGAGCTTCGGATTCCTTTTCATGCCTGAAGTGTTTCATGACTTCGTGCATCTGGTGTGCAAAATGTGCAACCGAGGAGATGCGAGGTAAGTGAAGATGCATGTGAGGGGAATATAACAAGCGGTGATGGCACAGACCATCTCTTTTATACTGGGTGTGGCACTACGGGATGGCAGCCTGCTTGGCGGTCTGCTGGAAGGGACGGACATTACCTGGTTTGAAGGGGTTGAGGTAAAATGGCGAGATGGCAGGTGTATTTATACGTCTTGATGGTGAATTCCACGCATCACTGGCAGTGGATGTGACGGCAATTAGTTCCGCGTCTCACCTGGCCGTTTCAGTGCAGCTCCAGTTTGCTGGCGGACAATCGGAAAGTCCCGCCACCAATGCGCTACGTATAAATAGTCGCTGTTTCAGTGGCCCCTTGTCCCTGTCCATTCATCTCCGATGTCCACTCTCCTCAACAAGTTTCTTCCCAACCCAAAGACCATCGCGGTCAGTTGCCCGGTCACTTCCCACTCCATAGCGCTCACCCGTGTAATTAGATCGTAGGTTGCCCTTTCAGGTGAGCATGCACGATTGCACACTGTCATCCTGATTCCGTAAACCTATACAGCGGTGGCCAGGTATGTCACTTGCTCCAAAAAAGTCTCTTATCTCTCAGCCGCCACAGCCAAAATTAGGCGTTGATAAAGGTCCAATTCATCTTGTTGAAGCAGGACTCATTGAGCAGCTTCAGGAGATTGGCTGGAAGGTTCATTTCGACGGTCACCATCAATTCGAGGAAATTCAGGCTGCTTCCGACCCTCCCATCGGTATACTAAAGAATCCGAGATTGGTTTCGCGTGTCTGCGAGTCCGTGGCAAACGTCGTCGGCGGTCATGCCAAGAACGGCCAGCTCCCAATTACTTTAGGCGGTGACCACTCCCTAGTTTGTACCATGTTTCGTACATCTTCACCACCCTCATAAAATTCCGCAGGCCATGGGCACTGTTTCTGGAACCCTGGAGTAAGTGTTGTCCCGCAATGTATTGCAATCTACCGACTTGATTCTTCCAGTTCATACCCGGACGCATGTGTCATCTGGATTGATGCTCATGCTGATATCAATACTTTAGAGACAACCGGAAGTGGTACGTACACCAGCCTATTCTGCCATCCAATAGCTCATTTCCATATCAGGAAACATCCACGGTATGCCTGTTTCGTTCCTTCTTGGGCTTGGAGAAAAACTCCCCGAGTTTGCATGGATCCGACCTGCTCTGAAGCCAGAGCGAATTGTCTACATTGGCTTGCGTGATTTAGACGCTGGGGAAAAACGTGTCCTCAGGGAAAACAAGATCAAGGCATTCTCTATGCACGAGGTAGATAAATATGGTATCGGCAAGGTGGTGGAAATGGCACTCGACCACGTAAACCCAAATCGGGACCTACCTATTCATCTAAGCTTTGATGTTGACGCTCTAGACCCCTCCGTCGCACCATCTACTGGTACACCAGTGAGAATCTATCATACACGCAGTTAATCTCGAACTACTGAAGCTCTATGGCCCAGGTCCGCGGCGGCTTGACCTTCAGGGAGGGTCACTATATCTGCGAAGCCATCCACGAAACTGGCCTCCTCGTGGCGTTAGATCTGATGGTTCGCTCTACCTCACTCTAGTCATCACTGCGCTCACCTGCCCACAGGAAGTCAACCCATCCCTAGCGGACCCGGAGAGTGTTCGGCAGACTGTAGCAGTTGGTTGCTCTCTTGTTCGGTCAGCACTAGGTAGGCGAGTAGCTGGTATCCATCATTCTGTCTCACATGCTTTCGAAAGGGGAAACCCTACTTTAAGCTACTCCAGTTATTCACTTGACGTAATAACATCAGATCAACTATGTATCCATATTATCCCAAGTTTCCAAGAGGTTTGGAAATCGTGATACGATAAACTTTTAGTCGATGCTACAAGCTATAACACAGCATGGTTGCGCTGAGAACTTTGATGCGACAGTTTTGAGACAGGTAATGCAAGTATGGATCATGTTACCAGAACCATCGTCCAAGTTTGTTGGTCAGATATCATTTAAGTCCAAGAAAACCCATTTGGAGCAATAACATTCTCTCGACAGACTTGACACAAGTTCATGCCTAGAGAAATGTGGTACTATGGTTTGAATTGTTCATTGAATTCCCTCCCAATCAGCATTCGCCTGATTTCCTGTGTACCCGCGCCAACGGCATAAAGCCTCGAGTCTCTCAATATCCTGCCCATTGGGTAGTCTGAAGAATTTCTCAGAATTGCTCGTGGGGATCGCGATACTGCGACACTGACCATTGATGTATCCATTACCACCCAGGCATTGCATGCCTTCCATTGCTACTTCTATGGCTCTATCAGTGCTGTACAATATCGCTCCAGCGCAGTCCTTATGACAAACATAAGAAATCATCAGATACCAAATTGACATGCAACATACCCGGCGACTGATGTGGCCCTGGTCACATGCCCTGGCCACTGCATACACATACGATCTACTTGCATTGATCTTTGTGTACATGTCGGCAATCTTGGCTTTACAGGTACTTCAGTTTATGTTGTCAACAGCGAAGTTGGTGGCTTACCTTGCATTAATTGGAATGTCCCGACTGGCTGGCCAAATTGTTTACGTTGGTGAACATACTCAACCGCATAATCGAAGGACGCCTGCATCAAACTGCAGCTGTTGGTCGGACGGGTGCGTTTGATTCCCAAATTTCCTTACCCTAACGGACCTCCACTCAACACAAGACGTTCGAGATCAAGGCCAGACATGAGTACTCCCGCCCCTTTGTTCACTTGACCAAGGACATTGTCTGGAAAACATTAACAGAAGAATTATAGCACGAACATGATCGTGATTGTGCTCACCGTCGGGTACCTCACAATTCTCGAAGACCAACTCACAGGTATCGCTACCTCTCATGCCAAACTTGTCTAGTTTTTGATGAGTCGAAAATCCTTCGAATCCCTTTTCTATGATGAATGCGGTTATACCCTTGGAGCCTTGCTTCGGTGCAGTTTTGGCATAGACAACAAGGGTCGAAGCCGAAGGTCCGTTGGTGATCCTACGACAATATGAAGTGGAACAACATACGTGAACGGGCTAAGCAAACCAGAATTTGTTGCCGTTCAACCGCCATCCACCGTTGATCTTATCGGCTCGTAGACTCATGCTAACGACGTCACTTCTGAAGTGCCAATGTCAGAACTCATCTCGATACAATACAAAAGATATGCAGTACCCGCTTCCTGGTTCGCTCATCGCAAGACTGCCAATTTTCTTGCCGGATATAAGGTCAGGGAGGTACTTGGCTTTCTGTGCTTCCGTGCCATGTCGATGGATTTGGTTCACGCAGAGGTTTGAGTGAGCACCGTACGACAGCGCGACCGAGCCAGACGCTCGCGAAAGTTCCTCCATGGCCAAGGTATGGTTCAAGTATCCCAAACCTAATCCCCCGTAGTTGGGAGAGACCGTGACGCCAAGCAAGCCCATATCTCCAAGTTTTTCCCAGACGTCCTGCAAGTTACATGGGAACGGAGTGCGAGATGCAGGGATGCAGAACTGACCATCGGGAAGGTGTTGGTTCTGTCGATCTCTGCAGCCCTTGGAGCGAGTTCTCGTTGTGCGAACTCGGACACTGCATTCCTGAACTGGAGGACCGCACCAAAGAGTGCTTGAGTCATGCCAGTTACTAACCCGTGGAACGACGTACCTCGGCCTGCTCCTCGCTCAGACCCGCAATCTCGGCGTTATAAGTTGATGCGAGCCTACGGCCACTGGCAAAGGAGAGGCAAGAGGGTCGTATGAGCCGCGTGCAATGGATAGCGGACCTGGCTGATGATACAAAAGCCATCAAGTCCACACAGCGAGAAGTGAAACAAAAGTAGGTTGTCCGCGTTGGATTAAGTGGAGAGCTACCAGACGGATCATAGCCGTCACGTGGGACTAAGACACGAAGTTGTTCAAGTTCAAGGAACTCAAGATCGTAGTGTAAGGTGATTGACTACTTCATGTGGACTTGACTTTTTTGAGAGGTACAACGATGTCTGGCGAGCACATTACTTACGCTGGTCCCACTCGGTAGTCAACTTCGCACTCGAAGCGGTGGTAGGAGTGTTTAAATTAAAGCCATAATTTACTCGAAACAGAATTTACGTTGCGCCACATCCCGATAGTATTCGACAATTTGTCTATCGAGGTGTGCCCACTGTTCAAACCGATCTACCTCTTTGAGGTCAAGGTCGATGATGGAAATCGCGTGAGGAGAGTCAGCAGATGGTTGCCCAGATATATCAGATCGATGAATCCTGAATATCATGGAGCAATCCTTGAGCGTTGCAGAAAGCAGGTAGGCAATGAGGTAGGTATCGATGTTTTCAGGGCAGAGCTTGGAATGGTCCAGTGCACGATAAACAGCATGGTAGGAAGCAACAAAATCCTGCAACTCTTCAAGAGAAGGGTTCCGTTTAACGGCTCCTAAATGCTTGGCATTTACGCCTGCCATGGCATGTAGTTTGATGATTCCCTCGATGTCAAGCGCGTCTAGCGAGCGTTGTAGATCCGATATAGCCCCCAGTGCAGGGGTCCGAAGAAGCGGGAGTAGAGTAGTCGCGAGTGCTTCGTGAACCTCTTCACTCGCCGACAGAAATTCCACGAGAGAAGAATACGACTGCCGAAAGTGAATACGAATCGAAAAGGAACGCTAATGGAGATAATTCGCACCTCAGAAGGTATTATCATCTCCCCAGAGACGAATATTCTCATGTTGTTCAGAGTACCATCGCTCTGCACCCAGCCGTTCCAAAGATCACGGATCGCCTTCCTCATGCGTGGTTCATCTCTCGAGTACAAATCCAGCGGACAATACTGGGTAGGAACGTCGCTATCTCTGAACCTAAAATGAGTGTGCATACAGAACCTGCAAGTGGACGTCTTGGTATCCGCAGTCTCCTCGGACAAGTGAGCGGCATTGGGCATGAAGCCCCACTTGGGCTAAGAAAGTTGATGATCGGTTATAATGCAGTCCCCTGTGTAAAGCAATTCTGACTGGACCTTTATTTCAACCGCCAGAACATCTGCACCCCCAATGAGATCCGTGGCCAGTATGCCCTTTTGCCGAGCTTTATCAATTTGGTCTTTCGCTCGTCGGTCGGCATGGCGGTCGCCATTACGCAACACCTCGAGTGCTACTAACCATTCAGCACCTAGGAGCACGACCTCTAGGTCTGGAAGAAATGTTGAAGGCACGAGAGCTGCAATGACTGTATTCTGGAAGGCGATGACTGGATCGTCTTCCTCGTTGACTATTGTGTCATGCGCCGAGGCAACGTTGAGCAAAGTTTTTCGCAGGCGAAGTACCTTGCCAGTGAAATTAGAGTGGAAAGAGCCTGTGTAAGAGAACACGATTGTCGATCCACCTTCAGAAAGATAAGCCCAGTCCTGTGGGCGACTCAGCTGAGCGACGTTGACGCGAGCCATGTGCCGGTGACGGAAGAAAAGATTATTTCAAGTTATCGCTCTCCTATATTCTCTCCTTTCCGCTCCAAAATCGCTTTCGTCTTGCACGGTTGCTAGGCTCCACGGGTGGGTCACCCGCATTTGACATTGAATGAGATTAGTTCGACAGGTGGTCCAAGCGTTCCTGTATATCAATGCCATGCACGAATTCGACGAACAATGGGTGGGTCTCCCTATTTTAGAGGGACAACCATTCACATCCCCGTCCCCAACTCTAGTTTCCCCCCACTTGAAATCTATCCGTGATAGCTGGCATGCGCCTGCCGACATCATCGACCACCAAACATACGTTTAAACGGAGCGGCTCCACGAAACATCCCGCCCGCAATGTCAAAAGTGTCACGACTTCAAAAAACACGAATGCCGCCAAGCAATTAAGCAAGCACCCTAACGTGCGCCCCATGTTATGCTCTGCGTGGTATTTCGAATCCTAATGTGAAATTCTAGGAACGCGTCAAATATCACGGACTACATGGTTACTACCACGAGCAGAAGGTGCAAGAACCGCCGGAAGTGCGCCCTCCACCCCTTTTGTTGAAGGACCTTGAGTGTATCCGAAAACTAGGTAAGCCAAGGGGTATGAAATGGCGTTGCATATCAGCCAACTATTTCGTTAGGCACCGGTGCTTATGGAAGCGTCCTGCTGGTACGCGTACGGAGACAGCAAGCTCACCTTATGGACCGACCAGGTTCATTATTCGCCATGAAGGTTTTGCGAAAGGTCGATATACAGAATTTTGATAAAGTGTGTATGAACCGCACAATCGGTTGGCTCGAATCTGCCGCTCGATGCACATGTCGTCTGATCAACGCAGCATTATTCAGATGATACCGATGCGGAAAGAGCAAGTCTTTCCAAACTTCCGTGGAGTCCTTGGGTGAACGGCGCTGTCGATGTGTTTCACGACGCACTCAACCTCTACCTCATGCTGGAATGCATCCCAGCGGGCGTGCTACACGACATCATCTACCATCGTGGACCTCTAGATGCAACAACGGCGCGCTTTTATTATGCGAATATCGTATGTGCGTTGGAATTCCTACATGCCAACGGCATAGTGCATCGTGACCTGAAGCCAGCCAATATCCTCATCAAGCCGGATGGATACATCTCCCTGGTAGACTTTGGTCTAGCGAAGCCTGAGACTGATGCCCACACCTGGTCGATGGTCGGGACACCGATTTACATGGCGCCCGAATTATTTATGAGCCAGGCCGGCGTCGGATGTGGAGTAGATTGGTTTTCGAGCGGCATTATCTTGTACGAAATGGTTACCCAACGAGTGGCAAGTATCATGTTTCGAATGGATAACTTCTCGGCTCAGCGCTATTTTCTAGCCATTCTACGGGAAGGAGGAGGAACACATTTACCTGCGCATCGCCAACAAAAAATACAAATGGCCGAGAAAACTCCGTGTTGGAAAATCGCTCAAGTCACTGGTTGCGGGTCTCCTCATTCATGAAGCCGTGAATCGACTTGGTGTTGCGAAGCCGGTTACGAAACACCCCTGGCTGAGTAGGATTGACTGGAAAAAGATGAACGGTCACAGTTACATTGTTCGTCCATCTCGCGCGCGTTTATCGAAATCTCCTTAGTTTTGTCTTCAGGCACCATGGATTCCTGGCGATGTACAACTTGCCCGAACGTGGCAAGACAGACGACTTCCCTGGCAACAAAGAGTTCCTGACCTCGAGGTCGTCATCCCGGCTGAACATCTGAGGCATGACCGTCGGTTACCCCGGGAGAAGAAAAGTGACGATCAGCGAGCACCACAGGATGCGACACCGACGAATTATGCGGCGGACGAACAAACCTGACGATTCGATGGTGGAGAGAATCAGCCCGTCAAGTTTGATTTTGTTCGACAGATTATAATACACATACGATAACTACGGTCAGGTTGTACAGAGACGCAATCGCCCACACAATTGCACCAACGGTTTGACATCCTGCGTACGGCCACGATCACATGCATCATCATTTTGCATCTCGTCGTCGGTGGATGGGCTGGAAAGGGAATGGACATCGTCGCAGTCTGAGTCGAGATCTGATGCATCGTCGTCGTCCGACAGACATGGAGTGCAATCGGGGGGGCATTGTGCAGGTAGGAACCAGTTGCGATACCAGCGGCCCAAGAACACTTTTATGTCGGTGGAGAGACAGAGATACTCGACGTTGCGGGCGAGACCCTCCCAGCGAAGGAGACCTCGGTCGAGCGCGTTTTCGATGTGATCGGTATGACCAAAGTACATCCAGTGGAAGAGTGGCTGGATGGAAGATGGGTCTGGGACTGGGAGGAAGAGGACGGGATGGGAGGGTGGAGAAGGGAGGAAGCGGGGCAGTCTGCTTCGGGGGAATCGGAGAGGGACGGAGGGATGATGGCGAGACGCGGACAGGGTCTGAACGAGGTCGGTGGGAGGGACCCCACGGAGCAGGCCTCTGAGGAAGACCGACTTGGCGGACAAGCACTGTGTGTGCAGCTGGGGGGGGTCAGCGGTGGGACGGGATGGCGGCGGGGGACCTACTCGGAAGGTGGCTGGGGCTGACTCGATGTCACGGCGGGAGGGCGCTGGAATGACTGGACAGCGGTGAGCGAGCGCACGGGGGGGCGAGACGGGGCATACTTATGGTGCAGTCTGGAGAATCCATGACGGGACATGAAAATCGACGCGACCTTATAAGCCAGACACATTTCAGATTCGATCACGAAAAGTTTTTGCAGGTGAGTCTTAGCGGTTTCGGTGGCAGTAGAGCACACGCGATCGGCCCGGTCGGCAGTCTCGGTGGCAATAGGCTGACAACAAGGCTCGGCTCGGACCGCTCGGTCTCACCCGGCGGATCCCAAGACTTGCCGCGGTGGCTTTACGGCTGGAATAGTCGAGCCACGTGTCGCGTGGAGTTCCACATGTCCATCTTTGACCTCAACCCGTACGAATCACATCCCGCCCTGTCCACCACAGAGGCCGACCTCCTCTGGGAGTATGCAAAGCTCGCACAACATATAAAAGACGTGCGTCAGATCAAACAATCTCTCCTCCTGGTACCATCCATCCCAGTTGACAGCCTCGACAAAACAACTCAGTGATCAGCCCGATCACAATCTCCTTGTCCGTTTGCGCCTCCTTGAAAGGAAAATGAGCCTCGTATTGACCTTGGTATTCCACCTTCCCACCCCCTGTCTCTCTACTCACCCGCCCATAGTTCAAAGCATCTGTGTGGGGTGTCATCAACGAACAGGCTGCGTCGACGGACGTGTCAGGACAATACGTTGATACTACTGCCTCCATGTAATCTACACGCTACAACTGCTACACCCTCATACCCGCGAGTTTCCCAGCGGTCCCTGCTACACTCACCGGTACAACGTCCCAGATCACAAGCTTCCCATCCACTCCACTCGTGCTCACTCTGCTCACTGTGCCCCCAGCGCCCCACTCATGTGGCCTCACACTCGTGATCGTGTTCTGGTGGACAGTCAGGAGCTCAGTGCCCGCCGATACGTCCCCACCTCCCGCCTGTCCACGCGTGTCCGCATTTCTGAACGTGTTGAATGCGCTACTGTTGAGCCGCCCAACGCCTCCAGCCCTCGCAGTCGACCTCCCTCCACCAGAGCTTGTGTTATCCAGTGACCCAACAGATGCCCAGCCTCCCTCAGATCCAGAGAACACGACTGGCTGGCAATCGTGACCAGCTGCTACAATGCTGTCTTCGCTAGTCCACGTGAGTGTGACACAAGGCAAAGTACTGATCCGGATGTTCTGGACCACGGGGCCCCCGGGATAGACAATGTTGATCGAGCTATCATGGCCTGTCGACCTCGTTCAAACGAATTCCAATATCAAGGGGATAACGCTTACTCGCAAAGGCCAGAACCTCTCCCGAAGGCGAAAAGCTGACTGCATGCACCCATCCACCAGCGGGACTGGTATACTCACCGCACACCGTGTTGAACGGCAGTTTGTCTCCCCAGACAGTAGGAGCAGGCCTGGTGGACACGTTTCAGTACGATAGGAGTGACCGGGCGATGTATAGCTAGCCTCTTATCTACGTCCTTGATGTAAGCTGAGAGAACGCGAGCTTTCATATCGGCACTGCCAGCAGCGAGCAGCACATTGTTTGGATGCCAATCCACGGAGAGAACGGTCGACCGGATCGGCTTCTTCAACTGTTTCGCCATCCACCAATTGTTCTCGGGGTCGAACGAACAGACAGCGATGGCTCTATGAAAGGCGTCAGCAAACGGTCTCTTGAACCAACGATGGCAAATCGGACCTGGCACCGCTCGCCACTGCGAATTTATCTTCGTTCGGGCTCCATCGAACGAAAGTCGCGGCTCTGTTGATACGTAGTAGCACGAGCGTTGGCTTCCACACCATTCTGCCCGTGAGTGGATCTGGAGATTGGGACCAAACGTAGGCGTTGCGATCCTGTGATGCAGTCACGATCCGGTTCGAGCTCGGGGCCCAGTCGATGGACGTGATGGCTTTGTCATGCTTGACGGGATGGTCAGGTAGGTATGCGCACGCTGTGCGGATGTGGTACGACAGACCTCTGCAAGAGTCTCCGTAGCCACCCATTCCTTGCCCTCTTTGACGTAAATCTGTGCTTTGTCGTCGTTTAAGCTGAGTGCGACCTCTGCAGAAACGCATCATCGGTGAGCTGGACTGGGAATATAATATCGCGAGTGAGCGTACGGCTGCGGTCTGCATTGAACGCGTGGCAAGTGATTGGTGTTTGTGCGATTGAGTAAACTTCTGGCGCAGACATGATTGGCACTGAGCAACCAGCTGCACCAAGTACTATCGCCGTTGCCACGTGCGATGCTGTGCAGCGGCGAGTCATAACATCATTACGAGCGCTACCTACACGCCGGAGAATACGTGAGACCAACTTCTGGCCCACGTTAAATCCCAAGTTGGCGGGTGCTCTCAATCGAGTGGATACTCTAGCCCCATGGGGTGTTAACACAGCATATGCAATATCTCCATGCCTGGAGAGCATCGGTAAAAGATCATCACGAAGCCGGTACCTCGTGAAATAAATGCGGCTCAAGCAAGGGCGCCATGCATTCGTTGGTTCTACCTTCCAGATGGGTAAACGGTCAAGAAAACAAGAAAACAAGGTATGGTGCGACACAGAACACATTGAACGATTATCCCGGGTGAGTGATGCTACGAAAATGAGGTGAATGCGTGTCTCGGTGGGAGACGGCAAGGTTAAAGGAGACCTAGGCATCATTCGCCGTGCTACTCGTCCCTGCCGCAGCGTTTTCGTCGACCTTGCTGCGGACTTCCTTGGCCCAACGCAAGCCGCATGCATTGCACAACGTTTTTGGTCCCTGTGGGCCCTTCAAAAGCAGTAAACATGCAAGAGAGAGTAACGGCGGACCATAAAATTACCTTGCGCCATTCAGGAGAGTCGGTTCTCCCGCAGGTAACGCAGACGTATTGCTCTGCATTGTGGGATTTGCGCATCTAGAGAGCTCATAAGAGTCACACGTTTCCCAAGTAGAAAATTAGCGAACCCTCTTCCGCCTCAAGGTCTCATCGCTGAGATCGTCATCTACGGGCTGTGCAATCGAGGCAGATGAATACTGCCCATTGTATGTATGCAGGCCGTGCGATTCATACGCAGAACCTTGCACATGGCTACGTGATGAACCGAAATTGTCAAAAGAGCGGCGCGCTAGGTGTTGAGAGTAATGCGCGCTCGGGACATCGGGAGAGCAAAGAGAGACGGATGGGGCAGAGGATCGAGATACGGAGGAAGATCGAAAGGAATAAGCTGGGGAGGTGGATGGACCTGATATCGGAGCAGGTGGTGAGGAAGCATGCCCACGTAACTCGGCAAGCCGTTTCTGCAGGCGTTCGTTCTCGGTTTTGAGTTCTAAAAAGGTGTTGAGCCTCGAAGAGAAGGGGTAAGTAAAGTGCGCGAACAGTTGGGGATAAGAAAGCCTCACATGGCGACGTTGCGGCTTGGGTAGGGCTTTGCAACGGCGAAAAAGCATCGAGCAGCCAACTCGTTTTCAATGAAGTGAGGATAGCCCTTTACTTCGAAGAGGACCTCGGATTGTGGGATGTTTTGCGGGGTGGTAGGGGCCCTGGCTTTGAGACGAACGTAGGAATTCATCTCTGTACGGGTGCGGAGAGACTCGTCGAAGGCGACGTGGAAGGCGCGTTGGTCTTCTGCTGGAGGACGGAGGATGTGGATGGAGAGCAGGACGGGCATCGAGAGACGGCTCACGGTTGACGAGGTCGGTGAATGAGCAGTCAATGAGCTCAGCACCAGACCAGCCCAGGAGTTCGGACACGGCGCGACCACAAAACCAGATTTTGGCGTCGCTGGAGAGGATGAATATGATTGCGTCTGAGAGTTCATGTATAAGGAGGTCAGCCCATCGTTTTCTTTTCGTGAACTCGAACGTTGTCGGGGTCGGGGGAGAAGACGACTTTGAGGCAGAGGGAGACATGAGAGTGAATGATCAATCAACAATGGCAGTCTGTAGGTAAGCACAATAATATGACGTCGACCCCATCTGATCTCGGAATATCCCGCAGCCCAGCCTCAAATAACGCAGTACCCTCCGTCGATGCGAAGGTCGGCTCCGGTCATGAATCCCGATGCATCACTCGCAAGGAACACGATCGCGCCCTGTCGGCGGTTAGCACGCCACGCCACCCAACTCGGGGTCGCACTCACGGAGAGGTCCTCAGGTTCGCCCATCTGTCCGATCGGGTGAGCACGCTGCACGCTACAGCAACCGACTCCTCACCTTGCCCATCGGCGTCAGGTCCTCCCACGTTTTCTGTCGAATATTCAATAGGAAATCGGACGACTGCCTTCGATCTCACCTTGAGTCCAGCATCATTGTGAGCCAGGATCGTCTTCGTCAGCTTCGTCAGTATGTATCCAGGGCTTCCCGCCGTCAGCACTCAGGCATGCAGTGGTACTCGTTGCATCTCACCTCAGCGTGTTCACCCGCACTCCCTTTTTTGCCCACTCCAGCGCCAAACTGGACCCCATATGTCTAACCGCTACAGAGCACCCAAAACGTCATCCCCCTTTTTGTGCAAACACGCGTCAACTTACCCGCTTTGGATCCATTGTAAGGCGTTTGCAGCTGTGTTCATTTCAAAACGTGCCTCATCGACACAAACCAACTACCCACCTGGGGAATGTTGATGATCTGGCGTCGCAACGTCAAGTCAGTAGCCGCAACCCCAGTCACTATAGAACCGAACCGAGGCGCTTATACTAGCAACCAGCACGATCGATCCCCCTCCTTGGGGTATCATGTTTCGAGCAGCCTCACGGGCCGTGAAGAATGTCCCGTGAACATTGATATCATACAACCGCTTGATCCGGTCGAAGGGGTAACTGTAATTGGTATGCATTAGCGCCAGCATGTCCTACTTCCTCAGCCACACACGTACTCAAATGCGGAGTAGTTCTCCACAATACCTGCCGGATTACAGCATCACGCCGGGTAGTGTTCGGATTATACCCACTTACCAGCAGATGCAACGACAGAGTCGACGCGACCAAACGTATCCATCACAACTTCAAACGCCTTTTGCACCGATAACTCCGACGAGACGTCACATCCGATACCGATCACTTGAAGGTCCTCTCGTTGCAAGTCGTTGTTATCTTGGGATTACCATCAGTGGCCGATCTTGCACGATCAACATCACCACTGACCACATGCGTTCTGGACTAGCTCGTCAGCAGCCGCTTTAGCCTCATCCTCCTTCAAGTCGACTATCGCTAGTTGCGTGCACCCTCTGGCAGTGGTTCTAGCGTGTAATCGGAGTCCAAGGCTGAATACGTACGATTGAATAAATGCATTGCAGAACTCATTCCCCAAACCTCGCACCGCCCCGGTGACGACACACACCTAACATGTTGCGAATGGTCAGTATGCTCTCGGTAAGACATCGAAATGCAGGCGGCTAACCTTGTTCTCGAGGGAGAAGGAAGGAAGGAAGCGGCGCGTCTTGTGCGGGACAACAGTGCTCTGAAATCGGGTATGAGATACCATAGCTCGAGACGTAGCGGGAAAACGTGAGGTGGAAGAGGCGAGACGGGCAAGGACTACGAAACCCATGGTGAGGAGCTCCGGTAGGGTGGGGGGAGATGTGAGAAATCGACTCGAGCCCTTTTATGTAAGTCAGCTGTTCGGTTATTGTACCCGTCTGTATGGAGGCAAGGCGGAGGTGCGTTACGGGTACCCCTGACTCCGAGTTAGCAACTGAACCCCCGTGACGAGTTATGGTTGCTATCATCAGCAGCCCATTGCCGGCGTTACGGTGGGTGAGTTAGCAACCGGGCGGAGAGTATATGGTTAGATAGGAACGGAACCTACTAAGCACCATATGTCATCATTGCAAGCAGAATGAAGAGCGAGATTTTCAGAAAGCTACTGGTTGCCTCGTACTGCTAGAGTCGTGACCCAACTATGACCCCTCCAACTCATGAAGGCCCATCCTCAGAACTTATCTTGTGAATCCATCATCTACAGTGTTTGCTCAAACACCTTCCAAATACCCTGCCTCACAATCCTGAGGAGTCCAATTACCATTTTGGCCTGGACACAGACTTCATCATTGATGAGGGGGTATGGTACACTTTCAACAGGAACCTTGAAGTTTGCTTTGAAACACATAAGCTTTGCAATGGAGAAGCCATTGTCTTCCGAGAACCATTTGGGCTTTTATTAACTTTGATGAGTGTTTGTAACTACAGTCGACACCCACCTAATCCATACCATTTATAACCCATACCCCCTTATAACCCATAACTTTTTGAATTTCCTGAGTTGGTTTGCAGTGATTTTCAAACCATAATCCATAATCCATAGGGATTTTTGTGATCATAACTCATACCTAGGGTTGGATAATCCCATGATACTACTAAATATGGAAATTAGAATTATATAATAAATATTTCCACACATCCCAACATGGCAATAGCAGTCCAAAACAATGGCTTTTCACCATGAAACCTCTCAAAATTCTAAAGAAGTGTTCAATAGCAAGCCTGCTGTTGAGGCCAACAACATGTCTAATGCCATTGAAGAGGACATTTTCGAGTCCATGATGCATGCAAAGGCAATGGCAGTGGCAGTGCTGACAATGATTATGATATGGTGTGGGTGACTCAGAACCAGGCCTGATGCATACAGAAGCACTCCACACAATGTTGACATTGAGGAGATATATCAGCACTTTTGACATCCATTTGCTCACAAGCTAGAGTTGGTACTTAGCAGGGTCATTCAGGTAGAAGGCTCATGTGGTGGAGATGCAGGGTATGGTAGATTCTAAAATAACCGGTTACTATTCTTGCACATAGCTTACAGTTACAGTACATATAGAGCACATGAAATAAACAGTTTCAGTTGATGTTGGGTGGCATATTACGACATCCTCAAACAACCCATACTCCCTCATAACCCATACTTGTGGGGCTATCCTGAGGGGTATGGATTAGGAGGGTGTCGACTGTACTTTTTACCCTGCTGTTACATGTTACGTTGCTACCATTAGCAACCAAGCTGGCCAAGCTGCATAACACCTGGAAAACTAGCAACCAGCACACCATGATGCGTTATACAGTATTGGACTGGCACTTGTGCCAGTCAATTTCAAGTGACTTGCATTCCACAATTCAACAAAATTTTGTAGATCAGGATTTAGGCATGGCTTTATATGTACATAGGCAATCTCTAGAAAAAAACTGGACAGGATCAGTGGTGTTGTGGTACTGTAACAGGGGATCTGAATTTGAGGCTTTATCATGCACAACACCGCCAGTTGTGCCAGTGCCAAAAAGGGTTTATCATTGTTATCATTCCATAACATTAATTGATAAGCCCTTCAATCATTGCCTGTGCTCCGAACAACCATTGTCACCATTCTTGTCACCACCTAGCCCGAGGCTCAGTGCCCATTGAGTTCGATACTCCACCTTTGCCACAAGTCCCTCTCTGCCCACAACGCAGCTCGTCCTTGTACTTCTGCCCTCAAACCCAATTTCTTTCAAGCCACACCACCACCTCCTCCTTCCATGTTCCATCACTTATATTCGCTTGTCTCTTTGTTTATGTTCTTCCCATGCTTCATCTAGCCTGTTTAAGTAAATCTTTCATTCTGATTATGGATTTGATAAGACCACAAAACATGTTGATCCCCAGCATGTCTCTGGCAGGAGAACAATGCTCTCACCCACAAGATTTAAGTCATAGAATTGTTGTCAGGGATTAGTTTTATGGTCTGTACAAGTTTTGAGTGTGCACAATTTTTTTTCAGCTGGTCAGCAACTACACAGCTTAAAATGGTCATATTTTTTGCAGACAAAACAAGTGGTATTCAGGATCTGCCAATATAATATACACTAGGTATTTCTATGTACATGGCCAGCTGGCTAACTCACTAGTTGGAGATGTTGTGGTGGCCCATGGTGCGAGAATTGAGTGCTACATCGTGTTGACACAAGTGCCGGTGCTGACACAAGCCGGTCCGATACTGTATTTAGCGACGCAACCACCCAACGTGACGCGTGACGGTTGCTTCCATACAGACGGGTACAGTATGCTCAGTTACGACAACATCCCCTGCTCCCACGGGCGCGTCTCCGAATGACTCACTCGACGATAGAGGTGTCAATACTGGTGTTTTCGCAGGCGCAAACCGCCGAAGCTAGGGTGCAGAAGTCACCCGTTTGGTTACAGATCGCTCGGCCTCAGTTCGACAACATACCTGGTTCCGGGCGCATCTCCGAGTAACTTACTCGCAGAGGTGTCAGTACTGGTGTTTTACCATCGAGCGCAGGCGCAAACCGGGTGTAGAAGTCACCCGTCTGGTTATAGGTCGGCCCTCGGCCTTAGTTACGATGACATCCCCGACTCCGGGCGTCTCCGAGTGACTTACTCGCGGAGGTGTCAGTACTGGTGTTTTACCGCCATCGAGCGCAGGCGCAAACCGCCGCCGGGAGCCCGTTTCGCTATAGGTTGGCCTCAGTTAGGACAACATCCCCAGCTCCCACGGGCGTGTCTCCGAGTGACTTGCTCGCAGGGGTGTCAGTACTTCGCCGTCGAGCGCAGGCGCAAACCGCCGAAGCTAGTGTAGAAGGACTATAATGGAATACGAAAGCGGGCGATAATGAGCCCTCTCACATTACGTCCAGCGCTGTTTCTCAACCTCGTTTGAGGGACCTCATCTGCAAAGACATCCTATAACGTCATTGTTTGATGACAGTTCGATCGTAGGCCATTCGAGAGCCGTGATTGGACGATAGGTGGGCAAAAATGGGAATTATCCTTCCAAAAAAGAAACGAGCGCAGAAAGCCCGCTTCAGAAAGCCGATGCTGGAACTTGAAATTATCATTGATCAGAATCCAAAGTTGTGAGGGTCAACTACATAGTTGTAGGTCGACTGGGAGCACCACGTTCGTCCCCACAGACACGCCAATACCTGATGGGTGACCCTCCCCTGCATGGTGTTATTTGTCTGTGTCCAACCGAACGGTGGCACCAACAAGTTGATCACTCCGAGTCGGAGCCTGGTTAATTACGTCCAACAGAACCGAATAGCACCGTAGCGATCAAACCGACCTCGCTTCATATTCTCACCTCACTGCTCCACATGACCTCATCGAAGAATTTCGCTCCCAGTTCAACAATAGTGGGGGACAAAGTTCGCCTCTTCATTTCGCTTTGAAGTATGTGTGTCGTCACCTCGGCACTCGTGTACTTCCGTGTTCGTGACATTTTTTCGCATAGTGTCCTCGCACCATGTGCATGTCTTGGATTGCGTACCGAAATTCGGAACCTTGATAGGCCGTAATGTTAACAAGCGTGCGGAAGCCTTCGGCCACGCGTGTGATGAGTGGCATCAATTGTAGTTTGCAGTCAAAATAGGGTGAGTATGGATGATCAATATTTGTGCCACTGTAAGCTGCTGGCGAACAATTTGGATGGTGGAAAAGACAGGTGCCGCATGAGGTGACGATGAATCGAAGACGGACGGACGTGCCATCACCGACCGTCAACATTTCAATAACGATGGACGTAGCGCACTGCAGACCCATGCGATCCTCCCTCGTGGTTGCTGTGGCGTCCTCTTGCCCTCACCCTTGTGGTTGCTCGGGCTGAAAGGACTCGACACTCCGTGACGCTATGTCTGGCTCTGCGCCAGTCCGGCATGTTCCAGTGCACTGCCAAACCATGCGCTCGATGCGAGGCGGTGCACAGGGGATACGACCGCCATTGATCGAAAACGGACATGCGCCCCAGGCCGGTCCCACCGACACACTTCCCACCGACCCAATCAAACAATAACGGTCCAGCCCACTCAGCTCGATCTGGAAGCGAATCATTACCCACAAAGCAAACAGTAGCATAGAACGGCAGTGAGAGAAAGATGCGGGGCGGCGGTCAGGAGACACGCTATCGGCAATCGGGATTCGGCACGTTCCCAGTCACGGGAACACGTCACGTGGGTGGACGCTCCGCCAGGGCTTATAATATTTGAATATTTGATATACAGGCCTCCGGTCTCGCTCAGAGAACCGACATGCCTCGTACTTATTAGAACACGAACATGCAGCGAGTTCAGACATAACTACCGGTACCTCATAGTAGACCATATAAGCTAGCGAAAAAAGAGCGCAAGGTAGGCTAGAAGGGTATCTGTAAAACAAGAAATCGAGCTCATTAGCTCCCAAAACAAGGTCTAGTAACACAAGCAGTGAACGAGTGAACAGGAACAAAAAGAGTCTGGCAAATGGATGGGGGCATACGAGAGTGGGACGTTCATGTGGCTTGGGCATTCAGATACATGCAAACTTGGACTTCCGTCTCTGCAACTCCTCCATCCGAGTGTCAAGTTGTGCGCGGGCGCGCTCCTTGGCTCGTCGCTCTTCGTCCAATCGGGATTCCAACGATTGCTTTTCTTCCACAATGGACCTCCGAACAGTAACAACCTCCCGACGAGCTTCCTGAAGCTCGTTGCGAAGCGTCTCTAGCTGTGCGTTGAGGGAGTCTCGCTCCCTCGCAAGTTCCGTTGCTTGCATCCGGGCTTTTCGCACTAGTGCGGGTATTCCATGTCAGTACCATGCACCGGGCATCAAGAAGAAGAACGTACAATTTTTCTCAGAGTCACTTAGGGATGTCTCAAGAGTGCTCACAAGATCCATGTGAGTGGCCAGATCGCTCTCACAGTGGGACAACTGCTTGTTGAGCGTCTTGATCATCACCTCCTGTTCGTTAATATGCTTCGTTTGGTCCTCAATCTTTGCTACCGCAGCTTTCGCATCAAGAGGAGATCCACCTGTGACACTGACCGAAGCGACAGATGTTGCAGGTGAGTCCATCTGCGAATCTTTGGACGTCGAAGGAGACAAAGCCGACGACTGAGTCGATACGCTGGAATGGGATTCCTGGGTCTTTGGTGCAGGTGGGGGTGGAACCGATGGAGGCGGGGTCGGTGGAGGAAGCTTGCCGTTCAAACCGTTCACTCTGGAGAATGCAATGTTACGGTCTGATGTGACACGCTGAGGGATGTCCTGAATGCCGGAGTTGCGTGTTAACTGAGCTTGTAGATCGCGCACAGCGCTCTCCTGTTTGTTTTTCTCCGTCTGCAAAATATCCTTTTCGTCCTTGACACGCTGAAGGTTATCCTGCATCTCAGCGATCAGAGAACGGTGTCTCTCCAGCTCGTCGACGAGGGATTCCCGATTGGACGCTTCTTGGGCAAGTTTTGTCTGCTCCGTGGTCGCCCTCTCGAGCTCAGCCCTGGCTTTCTCCAACTCTCGGCGGACACCGCCGTTATCTGATCGAACGGCCACAAGCTCCTCCTCCATTGTCACGATGATCTGCACCTTTTCTTTGATAGATTGGTTCTGAGCGGCCTGTGTCGCAGTAAGCTCGCTAGATGCGGCACGATATGATTCGGCCAGGTCTCTAAGCTTCTCAAGATCTTTGAGCATGGCTTCTCGTTCGCTTGCATGCGTCTTTTCCGACTCTGCAAGGTTTGAGGCAGAATGCTGTCGTTCTCTCTCCAACACCCGGGAATGGTGCTCTTGGGCGGTCTTGAAGTCAACACGGATTATCTCGAGTTCTCCCTCGAGATGCTGATGTTCGCGCAAGAGATTGCCGTATACATCCGAGTGGTGTTGCTCTAGCTCTGCCACGGCTGCTACAGAGCGGTTACGTTCCTCAAGAAGTGCACTCGCAGATGCCGTCCGCGATTCTTCAAGGACAGCAGCATGATGGTCATGCGCACTTTGGAGGGCAGACGACAACCCGGCCAAAGCTGTTTCGTGATCTGCTTTAAGTTTTTGGATAACCTCCTCATGCGTGGTCATAGCTGCCAGGCGTTCTTCGTCATGCTGCAGGATGGAAATGCGAATGGCCTCGAGATGCGCTTTCTTGAGCTCAGCTATCTCGTCTTCGTGTCCACGGGTAACCTCTTGAAGGACAGCAGCTTGTCGTTCCTGGAAAGCTCGAATCGACGACTCGTGCTCCTCGTGTGCCTTCGCAGCGGCAACAGCAGCTTCTTGTTCCAGTCGTGTGATCGCCTTGGTGAGATCCTCGACCTGCGCTTCCGACTGCTCTCTGGTAACTGCCATTGCGGTAGCATATTCCCGTTTCATGTTCTCCCGTCTTGTTCTGTAGTCCTCCTCCTTGTTCGCGACAATGAGAGCATGCTCCAATTTTAGCTTTTCCATGTCCTCCGTATACATGACATCTCTTCTCGCAATAGCGGCGGCGTGCTCTTCCTGCAATTCGCGGAGAACTTGGTCGCGAGCAGACTGTGATTCGGATAGTGAACATTCGCGAGCCTTCTCAGCCATGCGTATTTCGCTCGCATGGTCCTCGCGAAGACGGTCGAGCATGGAAGTAGCATCCTCGACCTGCTTGCGCAATGCCTCTGCGTGGTCATTGCGAAGTTTCGTCAAAGCGTTATAATACTCCTCTTCGGTACGAAGTAGGTCAGCTGCTGCACCTCCCTCCACGCGTTTCATTGCGTCAGCATGTTCAGATGTAACCTTGCCAAACGCCGCCCGGTGTTCTTCGGCTAGTCGCTCAAGGGCGGCGTTCCCTTGCTGCAACGCACGCTGGAGCTCTTCTTCATGGACTGCTTGTAGTTTGCCGAATGCCTCTTCATGATCTTTGAGGGCATTCTCAAGAGCAATTGTTGCTACAGAAAGCTGATTCTGGAGATTTCCAACCGTGACTTCATGATCGTCCTTGAGGCTCGCTACTAGCTCGTCGACCTCTGCACCTTTCGCTCTGAGAGCTTCTTGGTGTGTAGCGCGCAAGGCGTCAGTAGCGGCAGCATGGTCATTTTCCGCTTTCTTGATGGTTTCGATCAACTCTTGTTCGCGTTGACAAACCGACTCCAACTCGGTTAGAATATGATCATGCTTAGCACGTAAACCCTCGAGCTCGGTCGACATGTTCAGCGTCTGCAAATACGCGGAGCGTTAGACCGGGATGAATCCCTGGATAGAGGACGAACGTACCTGATCCCTTGAGAGGGTAACAAGTTCATCGTGCGCGCGACGGACTTGAGCTAATTGATCGTTCAAAGAACTGACCAACTCGTTATGTTGAGACTCCTTCTGAGCCATAGCCCTGAACGTAGTTACTGAATATTGGCAACCAAGAATCACAGAAAAGGGATTCTCACAGCATAAGCTCGTTAAGACGGTCCAATGATTCATCTACGTCTGCGTCTGCGTCGAGGTCATTGACGGCAGGAGATACCCCGTGGAGTTGCATGCTCTTCCGAACTGCGTTGAACTTTTGGATAGTTGTAAGAGATAAATGCATGGTATGATCCTCTGATCCTTTAGCCATCTCGGTCGCGGGTAAAGCTGCGTCTGCCTGCTCTTTCTCTCTCAAGGTGACTTCCAGAGCACTGATTTCTGCTTCACGCTCCTTCAAAACTTCCTGTAAACGAATTATTTCTTTCTCCATGCTAGCTGCAGAGCGTTGTTCGGTTGGAGTGGTGTTGCCATTGTGATTGAAGACGGAGAGAGCAAAGTTGGGAGGACCAGGAGAGTGTGAAAGCGAGCTAGAGGTCCCGTGACTGGAGTTGGACATTTTGCGGGAACGCGCTGATGAAAGCTCCTGCGATAACGACAACGAAGGCGAGTGAGAGACCGATCTAGTCAGAGGAGACACGTCAGTATGGCTGAACAAGTGCATGGTACAGGATAGTACCTTCCATGGAGTGACTCCAACGATACTGCCTGCCGGAAAAAAGGCTTTCGTGCAGATGGGTCGAATTGCGAGTCAGCCAGTACTTCCTTGTTCCTCAAGTTAATCACTTTCCGCCGGAGAGGCGGTGTCTCCAAGCTTGCGAGGGGGGAGAACTCCGGAATGGTCGGGTTGGCCAGTTTTGTTTCTTGTATCTGGGCGGCGAGGTCGGCTATCTCTTGCAACGCATCACGGTATTTAGCGGTGATGGTAGAGAGATCGGTAAGAGTTGCAGCGTGCGTCTGTTGCAGCGCGATCAACTGGTTTTCTACTGAGAGATCCACACTAGCTGGGGTGCTGACACCGGAAGATGAAGAGCCATCAGCCACGTTCAAGTCCTGAAGACTTTGTTTCGCCTGCTCGACTTCTCCGACCATACCGCTTAAACGCAAACGGTCTTCATTGGCTTCTTTCTTCTTCCGTTCCCACTCCTCCATTCTAAGCTCAAGATCTTTCACCTTTTTCTCCCGCTTTTCCAGATCCGTGCGCCAACTTGTCCCGTCTTGTTCCAGGTTCTCTAAGCGCGCCTGAAGTGCTGCAACTTCTTGAGTGCGTTTTTCACTCTCGCTCTCGAGTCGCGCAATGACCTGTTGTAACGAGAGGACAGACTCGTCGGATTTGGCGAGGCGAACTTCGAGTTCGGAAATGTACGAGGCGGACTGAGAGTCGGTTTCCTTGTAACGGGTGAGCTCCCGTTTAAGGTCGGTCAGAGACTCGCTAGAGGACATTGAAGTCTCGTCGTACGACTTCACCTTCTCCTCGAGATCGCGGACATAGGCCTATGGTATATTTAATGAGTGGGTAAAGAGAACATGGCAAATGGCGACGTACTTCAGTAGAGGTTTCTCGCTCTGCCAGCTTCGCCAATCGCGACCTGAGCTCCTCTACGTACAGCTCCGTGGCGGAGTGCCTCTCTGTGATTTGTGCCAGTTCTTCTTCCTTTTCCTCCACCAATTCGTTCGTCAAGCGCAAAGCTGCCCGATTCAAGCCCAACTCTGCTTCCATGGCACTGATTGTCTTCTCGTATTCCTCAATGACAGGCCCCACGATCTCCTCATACTTTGCGGTTCCGCCCACGCTCCCACCAGTGGACGACCGATGACGTTCCCCAAGTTCACGGCGGAGTCTTGCGAGTTCTTCTGTGCGATCAACATACTTCTCCCTCAAATCTTCGTAGTTGTTCCGGAGCTCGGTCATCTGAACAAGGATCTTCTTGTTGGTGCCCTCCGTCACTTCGGCAACAACACGTCCCGAGTCTCCCAGAACAGAGGCAACGATCCCGCTGCCCTCCCTGAGTTGTTTGAGCTCTTTACGCAGGCGAGTGACTGTGCCTTGCAACCATTCAATGTCGTCCCAGCCGTTTTCCTTTTCGTTAACCACTGCCCGATTTTTGATGTTCCTAGCACGGTTCGCGTACTTGAGAGTGTTCACTGTCTCGCCTACGTTCCACTCCGTTGGGCTAACACAAGCGATCATGAGAGTGTGCGCGTTGCCCCCGAGCGAGTCTTGGAGAAGACGGGTGAGTTTCGAGTCGCGGTAGGGTACGTGCGAGTTGGTGTGAGACTTTGCGCGAGAAGGGTCGCCGAGAGCTGAAATGACATTGCCTAGAGCCAAAAGACCGCTATTGATGGAGATGCCCTCTTTGATACGTTCCCCGGCGGCAGCGGTCCGTTTGAGCTGAGCTTGAAGTTAGCTGACAAGGAAATCGACAACGGGAAATGCTTACCCGTTCTGAACCAGCCAAATCAACGAAGTGGAACTTGGACACAATTGTCGTCCACTCGCTGCCATCGTCATCATTATCAGGAGTTCGGCCATCTAGTGGTCGCAAACCAAGTGAACTGGCCGGCCGCAGCCCCCCCCCTCTCCCCATTGCGGCATGAAAACTAGGGGTAGCTGGCCGCCCCATAATAGGAGAAGAAACTCTTGCCGCTGTGGGTGAATTGGTATAGAGAGATCCTGGGCGGGCAAGTCGCGAAGGCGAACGACCATTGGGAGGTAAGGGGGACGATGACCGAGGAGGAGGACCAGTACCCGAAAACTTCTTCTGGGTAAGAGTCAAAGAAAATATGGCATGCGAACGAGAAGATTGGGCATTCATGTCAGTCTCGTTCGTGCGCCTGATGGAGGTTCCCTGTCGAATAAGGCTGCGAACTAATCAGTCCGGGCCTAGGGGCATCGCAGTACATATGATCACGTACTTCATGACTTCGTTGCTGTTTCGAACATTGACCTCTCGAAGACCACCCCAAATTATGGAACCATCTTTCCCTTCTCTTATCTGTACTTCGCGGCGGACACCAGTGGCTTCATCCGAACTCAAAAGGTCAATCAAATCCTCATTGTACACTTCTATGAATGAACCCTTGATACTGTAATGCCAAGACCCGCCACGTTCGTCCTTGAGCTTCTTTGCCTGCGTGAATATCGTTGATACAGCGCGCGGAATAATGCCCATGCCGTTGTTTGGATCAGAGGGATTGGCGTCCAAGTCGATACCAGTCATAGTAAAGGTCTTGCCGCTACTAGTTTGCCCATAGGCAAGGATGGTGCAATTAAAGCCTTCTAGAAAACGCGAAATGAGAGGCTGAGCGGTGCTTGTAAAGAGCGCATGTTGTGTGGTATTGGGTGAATGGACTTGGTCAAAAGTGAACACTTGTTTTTTCCCAGGTGTGGAGGGAGAGGAAAGAGCGGCGGCAGCACCGGAGGCAGGGGGTGCAGCAGAGACGGCGTCAACGGAGACGGAGGTGGGCGTTGTTGCGTGAATGATGGTTCTCTGAAAGCGAGCGGGAATCGACGCAACGTCTGCTGAGGTCGTGGGCCGAATGCGCAATGCTGTCAACGGAGGGGAAGATGAGTACGTGGACGCGAGGAGAACAACGCAGGTGGACTCGCCGACTTGGACGGACGTCGTTGCGCCCGACGACGACGACGGCGATGACGAGTGGGGCGCCATCACTGTTGTTGACAGTGGTTGGAAGGGAAATGGCGGGCGTTGCCGACTCGGTACCGTGTTTCAGCTCACACGGCCAGGGCATATTGATGTCGCCAAGAACACACCACCTGAAAATCATCCCATCACGCTCTGCCAGTCATAAGATATAAGAATTATGTAGTACGGGTATGCTGAAAGCTATGACACAACCGAGGAAAAGGTGATGAGGACGAACAGAGGATCGTAAATTTACGCGTTCAGCGTACGTGTGTTCCCTCTGTAGCCAAACTCGGCCTGACAGCACTAGCCTGAGCCACGGGTCAAAGGAGGATACCCACGCCATCCTCGCATACTTGCCGCCCGACATCGAGTCGGTAGGCTGCTCGTCCATCATGGCAACCAGATCTTCACTATTTGGTCGACACCGGCAGATGCCACGACGTTGACCAACTTCTCAGGCTCGCCAGACTTCGACTCGGCTCCTTCCACTCCATTACTCTTTCCGGAACTCACAGATACCTTTTGCCGTCCCCAAGCGATTGTAGCAACGAAATGTGTGTGCGCCTCCACGGTCTTCATACATCTGCCCGTCGACAATTCCCATATGCGTATCGTCTTGTCGTCAGACGCCGAGAGCAAGAGCTTCCCCGACGGATGGAAGACGAGTGCTCGGATCCAATTGTCATGTCCAGCCTGGCAGAATGACATCAGTCACCCCTCTGCAACACCGAAAGACACCCCACAAGGTTTTTCAGCATCTGACCACTCTGTGTGTCCCAGAGCTTGATTGTCTTGTCTCTCGAACCCGTGGCAACATATGCACCAGGCCTCTTCACCCGATCCGTGTTCTGAATGCAGTGTGAGATATATCCGTGAGCCACCACGTGAACGAACCGGAACACCCGTAAGCTCGCGAATGGCATTATACGACGCAATCGGAGCAAAAACCACAACTTCGACCTGGTGATCGTGCCCCCGAAGCTCCATCTTTTGTTCACCCGTAAGTGGGTCCCAAAGTCGAGCGGTCTGTCGTCATACTCTGTAAGGCACCCGAGGCAAACCGATTCGTGAGACAAACTACCTGATCCTTGGAAGCACTGGCCAACAGTCGCCCATCGTCGGACGGAACAACGTAACGGACCCAATCGGTATGACCGATGATCGTCCGCACGAGATGCCTTGTCGGAGTCCGTAAGCGTTGTCGCCACCTCGCTGGTCCGGACTTACGCTGAAGCAACATCGAATATCCTAATTGAATGATCCCAACTCGCACTGACAACGAACTGATCTCCCGGAAGAAATCGTGCACATGAAACGGCATGATCGTGACCGGTTAACGTCTTGATGTTTTTCCATTCGTTCTGAGAATCCCAGATCTTGATGAACAGATCCGACGAGCATGTCACTGGTTACTTCATCATGAGAATGGGCACCGCCAATTCGTTGAGCCGTGCTCACCCAAGAAATGGCCCTTGTGATCAAATTCGACATCATTCACCCCTTTTTGATGTCCCTTTAGGGTCCTCTCGAATTCACCCGTTTCCCAATCCCAAATTTTGACAGTAGCGTCCTCGCTAGCGGAAGCAAGCAGTGAGTACTGGGGGTGGAAAGCGACGCGCGTTATGCTCTGCCTGTGTCCGGTTAGAACGTGCGCAGCTGGCGCACGTGGTACCCAATCGGCCTGCATTGCTGCACGCTTTGAAGGAGCAAGAGAGAGTTCTTCTTGCAGAGACGCATTTCGCGTCTCAAGGTCCATGATCTACATCAGAGAAAGCTCAATCGCAAGGCGGTGCGCGGTTGAGCGGGCGCACGACACCTTCTTCTGCAAACGAATGACGCTGGTCCATTTCTTCTCCAAAAGCCCTGCATATTTTGCCTTGGGATCTGGAGTGTATGCTATGCCCGAGTCCGCCTTTAATGCATTGTATGCCCCCAGAAAGTTGTTGGCGTGCAGGTACTCGAGCATGGACTTGTGCCTGGATCGATGCGTTGAACATCTGAATCAGCTCAGCTACCATCGTTGCCACGCACAGTTCTTCTCTCTGGCGGTCTGAAAGGAGCGCCATGGTGATTCCAGCGCCTTTGGTTTGGCCGACGACGCGTGGGTGATCTTGTCGCTCTTGTTCGCGGCGAGCGGGCGTTGTTTTGTGTTGTTGTTCCTATACTAACTACGCTCTCATCAACGCTTTCGTCACTTGCTTCATCGCCACTTCGACCGACACAACTTTTGTTATGTTCGCACCTCGTCGACGTAGACCCATGCATACCTCTGACACGTTCGATCACATACCGGGCGTCCTCGGGCCCTGTCCGACGGAGAATAATCACGTCTGGATATTCGAACTCGTTCGACACACTCATCCTGGGCTAGCGCAGTCTGCGCATCTGTCCCGCTCGTCATGAGTCTCGTGTGCGCGTCTGCGCCATGTTCTGTCATGTGCTCTGCCTCGTCGACGTTGAAAAGATGTCGTCAAATGGCCCATCTCGTGCCAGGCGGTTCCATAGGGTTCTGACGAAACACTCTGTCAATCAACCCTACGGTCGGAAAGTTCTGGATGCCCGCAAAGTCCAGATCCTTGACCTCCCGCAATAAACAGGATATGTCGCGCAGATGCCAAGTAGCACAGGCGTGTGCTTCACCACGTTCAGGGTCTCCTCGAGCATGATCGTATTGGCATTCCCGCAGGGCGCCAGATCCTACGGCGAGGCACCGTATACAAAACTCGTGATCCTCACTTCCTGCCCGCCAGACGGTAGCGGTCTTCCCTCAGGGGATTCCATTACTATATCAGCCCGCTCTGCTGAATAAGCCGGGTCGGAAGGTCTGTTGGCACGGCGTAGCTGGGGTTTACTCAATGTCCTCTCCACCAGCTGTAGCGGTTGTTGGTACCTGTGACACCAAACACGAGGCGCTTTGCTACATCAAGCATGTTATCGACACCAGCGGATCGTGCAAAGCCATCCTCATCGACATCGGCAGTTACGACCCTCTTGACCAGCGCCACATCGATATCAGCCGCTCGCAAGTATTGAGCGTGCTATCAGAGGATGCTCTGAATCTATCTTCCCGCGATACCGCGCTAGAACCCATGACGTGCGCCATCACTGCTACCCTGTCCCACCTCTATGCCAAAGGAACCATCGCAGGCGTCATCAGCGCAGGTAGCTCTGGCAATACTAGCATCTGCGCCACAGCATTCCGTGACGCCCTTCCCATCGTCTTCCAAAAACTCCTGGTGTCCACCATGGCGTCAGGAAACACTTCCCATTGCGTCGGCGAGACAGACACGGCAACGATGTACTCTGTCGTGGATATAGCGGGGATGAATGCCCTCCTTCACACGATCTTGGGCAACGCCGCTGCTGCCATTTCCGGCATGGCGCTCCGATCCCGTCTCAGGCGGGATGCCAGTCCCCAAAGACGGAGCACCGCTGTGACCATGTTTGGTCTCACCACTCCATGCGTCCAGGTAGCCACACGGCAGCTCGAAGAACTGGGGTATTCTGTCGTCGCATAGAGACGGGCTCCAGAGGATTGTCGATGGAAAGGCTGATACGAGAGGGATATTTCGTGGGGGTCTTGGATCTGACGACCACGGAGCTCGCGGACGAGCTCGTCGGGGGTGTTCTTAGCGCTGGGCCCAATCGTCTCGAGGCAGCAACGGGCAAGTCCATCCCCCAAGTGGTGTCCGTTGGCGCGTTGGACATGGTCAACTTTGGTCCGGCCTCGACCGTTCCTGCCAAATTTTCTGGTAGATGTTTCGTCCGCCACAATGCGTCCGTCACGCTGATGCGTACGTCGCCTGAGGAATGCAAGGCTTTGGGACAGGCCATTGCACAAAAGCTCAGAGACGCTTTACCGGACAGGACGCATGTTCCTCTCCCTCTCCGAGGTTTTTCAGGAATCGACAAAGAAGGAGGGCCGTTTTGGGACGTGGAAGCGGATAGGGCGTTGTTGGATACACTGCGTTCTGCAAGATTAAAGTGCCCCATCGAGGAGCTGGACACCGATATCAATGATCCGTCCTTTGCTGCTGCCGCCGTATCGGCTCTTCACGCTATGATTCAATCTGTAGACCAATATTTCTAGTAGGCCGTACACTGACTACTGCGCTAGTACGCGACCTTGGCCAGGTATTCCTATGGCCATCGGATGTGCTAGTAGATGAGTACTGTGCACAACAAAGTGGAAACAATTACAACGTAACAAAAAAGTGGATATCCGAGTCCATTGAACATGTCCATGGCTGTGTAAATCGGAACGGGAGACGATGGGTAACATGTTACACGGAGATGGAGAGCCAATAGAATGGAACATTGGAGATGAGGAAAGATGATGAGACAGATTGGAGCAAAGAGATAGCCATGAGTGCTTTTTGCACTTAATACCAGAAATCACTTCTGTTCAAAACGGTACCCCACCCATATTCATGTAATTCTGTCCCCCAGTGGGCCCTGGGCTTGGGTGTCGCATGACACTCTGATGCATGGCCTGCGTTTGCGTAATGCCAAAGGGGGAGCCCATCATGCCCATTTGCATCTGCATCTGCAGCATGGCGGGTGACATTGTAGCCATGCCCGGTGACATTGCGCTATACAAAGCAGCTGGATTTCCCATGCTCGCCATTGGATAGATCGCCTGTTGCTGTTGTGGGTTTGGGGACTGGGACTGGGGTGTTGAAGCATCAGATCCGCTGCTAGACACGGCTGGTTGCTGCCCCTGCACCTTTTGCATGGCTTGCAGCTTTTCAAAATTCAGTGCTTGCGAGCACATGACATGCGACGGACATACTTCATAAAATGCGAAATCTTGCAAGAGCGACGTCCTCGCCGGATGGGTGTGGAAAATACGGAGCATCTCTTGTCCAGCATCTGGCATGAGCTCTTGAGTGTCACGGGAGTTGGTGACGGGCTTGCGTTCGGCAGTGTTACTACGCATGCTGGTCAGTGACACCCTAAGCAAAGAGCGCGAGGACGGACTTTAAGCGTATGTGACGAAGGTTTGCATTGGGGATATCGCGAACGAAGACCCATCGAACCTTGAAGACACCTTTCCACTTGTCCGATGCCCAGACAGTACTGCTCCGTGTATAGTCCACCTAACAAGGCAAAGTGAGCATATATCGAAATTTGAAGTGCAGGGTCAACATACGGGAGTCAGCATTTCCGCCATCCCACAAAAGTGACCGCTGCCACTGAATGTCAGAACACCGGCAAGTGTCAGCGAGTACCATATTCACCTGGCATTGACGCTGAAGAAAAGGTAGATCGGGCCTCTTCCGGCGCACTCCTTGAACGCCTTATCAAGACGCTTATTCCCAGGGTCTGTGGAGCTCCAAATTTCGTACTTGAGGGACTTGTGGACGTCATCTTCGGTGTATGATTTGATAACAAAGTATCGTGCCTGTAACGAGACTATAGCCCATGCATGTCGAGGTTGGAAAGAAACGTCACCAACAAATTGTGGTCGAATATCGAAATGCTGAGGGTTATATCCCTTGGTAGCGACCAGCGTCGGGAGATCGACAGGTGAACTGAGGAAGCCTTGTAGATTGTTGTCGCTCTGGGGTTGTTGCATTTGGCCTTGTGCAAAGCCCAACCGAGGCGCTTGCATCGCGGCCATCTGGTTAAGATATTGTGGAGGTATGGGTGGGACGCTGGGGATGCTGCCCTTTTGACCCTGGTTATAGCCATAATTCAGGTTTGAATTGGAGGTGGACTCGGAGAGACGACTCTCTCTTTGATCCCAAGTGCCCGCACCGGTTGTAATGCTGTCGCTCGTAGATCCGCGCTGTGATCGTCATGACACATGACATCCGATAAGAGTTGCTTCTGAATGAAACACATACCGAGTGTCCAGTGGGTGTCTTCCGGCCCTCTAGGTCGGTGTTCAACTGGAGCTTCCGCGAAGTTCCATTGCCAGCTTGCGTAACGGTTTGACGCACGCTGCCAGGTGAGAGAGGCGTTGGGCTGAAGCGGGGTGGATGTGCTGACTGACCCCCCTGGAACGCAGTATTGTTCGAATACAACTGATTGACGTTGTTGAGCTCCATGGCGGACAGTGCACGGGCAAGATCGTCGGCAGTTGCCACAGTCGATCCCGAGAACATACCACCCGGAGTGCCCCATGGAGACGCGCGGCCGATGTGGCCGGTAGGGTATTGGGTTCCCTGAGCACCATACTGCAACTGGTTTGGAGGGGAGCGAGGTGTAAAGTAGGACTCGTCGTCATGTGGATTGGCGAGCTCCTTTTCTTCGCTGTAGTCTTCTTCCTCAGGATCGGGGGGGCTCGGTGTCTGACCCAGGGCGGCGGCGTGCCGGGAGCCCGTTTGCTGCAATGTGCCTGCACGTTTGAGGCCGGAAGACGGGATTTGTCTATGGGCGCCGTAGGTAAGACTCTGGTGGCGACGGACGCCAGAGGAAGCTGGGGGCGACGAGGGGACATGAGGGGCTGCGAAACGGGGTGAGAGGGGAGAGGGATTGGCGACATCCGACTGGTCTACGACTTGCTGGTGGGGGGCTTGCTCGGAGGTAGGCAAGTTGTGCTGGGAGGAGAGTGAGTACCAGGGGTGGGAGGAGACAAGTATATTAAACTCACGTCGCCTTCGTTGTTAAAGCCGCGCATTTCTCGTTCCCAGTCCTCCTCGTCGCCGTCGTGGCCCGAGATGGCGGATAAGCTATTCATAGTTCGTGGGGTCAAATTGCCGGATTGCCTGGAGGTTTGGCCACGGAAAGCTGAGAGATGGAGGGTGAGGGGAGAAGAAGAAGAGCGGGAAGACGAGGACAGACCTCGTTTCGAGTTGGTGGGAAGGGAGCTCTGCCTGTGGAGGGAGGTTTTCTCGCCGACTGCGCCGACACCGCCGACCCAGTCTTCGTCGACGGGCTCATCGTCGCTCCAGGTCTGTTGTTCCTGGGCCGCCTCTTCAGATATGGTGGCGCGCGGACCAGCCCTGGCGGTGCGAGACGCGGCGGAGATGGTATGATGGCGACGGACGCCGGTGGAGGGGGGAGAGACGGGTACGGGAGGGGGGGGGATGTTGTGGGACATGGAGGACAGGTTTTTTCTGGGAGGGGACGGAAAGTGGAGAACAAGACATTCGCACCCTTGGCCCGCCACATGACAGCAGTACTGACTGCGCACGCAAGGAGATTGATTGGAGCACAAACGAGTATATGGATGATCTATCTGCAGGAGCTGGGTATAAAAGTACGCAAATGGAGGTATTATGGTACTTGTGCAAGAAAGTAAACTAGCAGGGGAGGCTAGGCATCACTGGGATGAGGCACCAGACCAGGAGCAGCAAACAAGACGACGGCGAGGAACTCTGTCACGACAGCAAAAGGGTACCAGTAAGCCTCGTTGTTCTGCTTAGCGGTGTCCTTGACGGTTGCGGTAAAGAAGGACTCCCGTGCGACGAGGAGGGCGGAAATGGCCAAGAGGATGTAAACGGCATAAGTGGAACCGAGCTTGTGGCTGGAACGATAACCACCGTCTGTAAAGGAGAAGGATGAGGAGAGGGAGTGGAAGGAAGGGGGGGGCATACCTGAAAACTCGGCGCGGGCGAGGAAGTAGGTGTACAGACAGACGAGGATGGCACAGACAAGGAAGATGTATACAGCGACCTCGCGGAGGGTGTTTCCGGTGTCTCTGGTGCTGGCGGAGGATCCGAGACTGGCCTCGACTGAACCGGTGATGCCGAGGGTGACGGCGGCGGTCAAGGCGAGGCGGAACAAAAATTGGTGGCGGAGGAGGCGAGAGATGGGACCCCTTGGGGGGTTGGTGGCGAGCTCGACGCTGGGGGGGATGAGGGCGGGAAGAAGGGCCGGGGGAGGACATACCGTTCGTTGACGAGCGAGTAGACCGAGTAGAGCAGACTGAAGAAGCCGGTGTTGTAGATGATTTGGTAAGCAAGGAAGAAGCCCAAATTTTCAGCGTCGGCCTGTACGCTGGCGAGCAGGGCACGGAGGACAAACGCAGCGATGCGGACTGGAAGGGGTCAGACGGGGCATGGGCGAGGGCAGGGACATACTTGAGCAGAAAAAGGTGATGATGATGTAGACATAGTTGGGGCGTGAGACGGCCTTTACGAGGAAGTAGAGGAAGAAGGCCGAGTAGAGGACGGCGAAGACGATGGGGGCGGCGAGGGAGGAGATGCCAGAGTACTCGGCGTAGTTGATGGCCATGGCAGATGGGGGCGATGTCACAACGCGGGCTAATTATACTCGGGCGGGGCCCGGGGGCAGTGCCGGCTATCCGAAAGTGTCACCATGTTGTCCCCGATCCACGCCCTCGAGTTCGCGTCTGCCCTCGCCCGCTGTGTCCCGCGCGCCCCCGTCGCCGTCGCCGTCGCCAACTCGGCCGGCCCCGACTCGACCTGCCTCCTCTTCCTCCTCCGCCAGCTCCTCCCCCCGTCCGCCCTCCTCTCCATCCATGTCGTGCATCATCTCCAGCCTGCTTCCACTTCCATGGCCGTAACCGCTGCCGAAAATGCCGACCTCCTCGGCATTCCCCACCGCGTTGCACACATTCGCTGGGGCGTCCCTCCGTTCCCCCCCCGCCCCACCGGCCCCGTCGAGCGCACCGCACGCGACGCCCGCTACCACCTCCTCTTCCGCGCACTCGAGTCCGCCCGCGTGTCCTTCCTCGCGCTTGGCCATCATGCCGACGACCAGCTCGAGACGGCCATCATGCGTCTCGCACGTGGGTCGTCCTTCCTCGGAGCTGCCGGAATGCATCCCCTGCGCAGATGGGGAATGGGCTCCCCCCATTCTCTCGCCTGCTTCGGCTACCACGGTCTAAGTACCTTTCTCATCCGGCCCCTCTTGCCCTTTCCCAAGGTGACTTCCTCCCCACTCTCCATCCCCCTCATACCCACTTCATCCTAGGACCGCATTCTCGCCACCTGTCACGCCCACAACTTGCACTACATCAACGATCCATCGAACTCGCACCCACACATCACCCCCCGAAACGCCATCCGTCACGCCCTTCGCGACGATCCCCCGTTTTCTTGCCCCGTCCCGCTGCCTCCCACCTCCCCCGTTTCCCTCGATAGTATTGTCAACGCCTCCTTGTTTTTGCAATCTATTGCTCCCGATGTCGCCGGCGAAAAGCCGCGACTGTATTCTGCTGTCAGCAGACTCGCTACCAGGGCAGAAAACGCCAACCTCAAAGGCATGTTTCCCACCCTCATCCTACCTCCCTGCTGACATGACATCGCAGTCACCTCTCACCTCACCGAACACGCGCTACCCTCCCCGATCGGTACTCTCCTCCTTTCATCCACCGAGTTACTCCCCATAACAAACCCTGACGTCCGTTTCGCGCTCGTCTTGCGCGTCATCCGTTACGTTTCCTTTCACCCCTGGGGCTCTCTCCGCGCAGATGCACACAGGCGCAAGAGCAGTATACATCGCATCGTTCGTGCTTTGTGGGCCGAGCATCCCCATGCGTCTCAAATCAAGACATTTACAGCCGGTGGCGGTGTCCTCTGGTCACCTGCTATTTTTAATCAGAACAAATCTCTCAGGGTCGGAAATCAATGTTTGCGTTCGACCCTGGAACCAGGCGACCATTTCTGCTGGCTCGCATCGCGAACACCCCCCTTCTCCAAGAATCCGCAACAACATGGTGCTGGATCCCCCACCGCGCTGGTGATCGACCTCACCGAACAACTTAGGGCTGCTATGTCCTCCACACCTGCCGATCCTCTCCAGGTCCTCTACGACTGTCGCTTCCTCCTTCGCATCGACCCTCTCCAGATGCCGATCCACGTCAAGTCTGTCTTGCAGCACACGACGGCGTCGATCAAGGTCCTGCCATTCACCCAGTACTACTGGCCCAAGGTCGTCCTCCAGTGCGAATCTCATCCTGACCAAGTCCTGGCAGAACCACAGGATAAGGGAACAGGACCCCCGTCATGGATCTCAATCCAGTGGGTCCGCTTGTTGGATGCAACATGAGTACAGTATAAATAGTAAAATCGAATCTTGTGGGCCACCGTTCGTGCTGTTGGTGTGGTGACGCAAGTTAACGATGACATCGTTTCCGTGTCTAGATCACGTGACACACGGAGTGGGTCCCACACGTCCACTCGCTGGTGAATCAGATAAGTGTATACCGTGCGATGAAACGTTCCCAGAGGTCCCAATACTCATCAGGCCCCAAGTTGACAAGGAATGGCGTGCTAATCGAGCGGCAACTTTAAAAGTCAAACTTAATACTGTGATTCTCCATCTGTCACAAGCATACTCGTCAGGCGGGTCAACTGTCAAAGAACATTACTCACAGTAATCTCCCCTCCCCGATACGAACCCCGCTTTTTCTTGTTTTTCTCTTTGCGGAACCCAGCGCCCCGAGTCACGATGAGGTCTCGATGGGCACGTTCACCATAATCGTTTGCCACCCCGCCCTGCGACAGTGATGAAAACTTTGCTCGCGGGTCACAATTCATTACCCACCCTAGCCTGGTAGCCATTGTCCAGGACTAGATCGGGTGCTACGTTCTGGACCTTAACCCGCTGGAAGCGTTCCTTGACCTTTGGAGGCGGTTTTTCTTTCCTTTGCGAAGCCCTTGCGATTTGTTGCAACCCGGCAGCTACGGCGGTTGTCACAGCAACTCCATCTTTCGACGTCTTACGCCTTTTCACAGCTGGTGCATTCTCTTTTTGTGAATTTAAATCAGATTCATCTTCCGAGTCCGAACTTGATTCTGAAGTGCTCGGGCTTTTGTCCTTTGTCTTTGGTGGAGCTTTCTCGTTCGCGCTCGCTTCGTCTTCGTCGCTTGAATCCGAACCATTGGAATGATCGGAGCTGCTAGAGGGCGACTCAGTATCGGAACCATCTGACGCGGAACTCTTCGAAGAACCGCCTGAATCCGAGCTGTCTGAACTGTCCGACTCGGAGCTCTTCTTGGTCGGTTTGTCCGCACTCGTGGTCGACTTGTTCTCTAATTTCTGGATGACTCCGGCTCCCACCAGAACATCCTCTCCAACTAAAAGGTTGATAAACACCAAGAAAGTTAGGAGAACTGGCCAGCCAACCTGATGACAACGTCGCACTCGTATCACTCTCAACAACTTTTGGTGGTAATTTGTCGGCTCTCGTCTCCTCGTCGCCACTACTGTCATCACTATCGCTGGTATCATCATCAGAATCTGGGGTAAAGTAAGTTAAATGATAAGATCACTCAAGATCACTCGAAGAGAAGCTTACCTGAGGTATCTTCGGAGCTGATTGAAGTTAGCACCGCGCGTGCACGACGACCTCTCTCGATCACCCACCTTGAATCAGAACTCGAGCTGCCTTTCGAATCGGAAGAGGAATCTAGTTACATATTTGAAACACAAGTCGATGCAGACGTGACGCAAGACAGCCCACCATCAGAAGACCCCGAGTCCTCGGACGAGGCTAATGTGGAAACTTGAGTCGCGACAACACAAAGGCTACGCATACACACAGTCCGTATCTTCACTAGGGCTTGTGTGATCGGCACGTCCCAAGGAGGTAGACTGTAAGGACTACTTACGATTTGGTATTTTCTTTCGCCCTCCATTCTTTAACGATGTCCTCGAGCGGTAGCCCTTCCTGTTCTATATCATCGCGGATGACGACAAAGGTTTTGGCTGCCTTCTTGACGGCCTCGGCGGCCTTGTACTGGGATTGCTGCTTCAGAAAGCGATAAACCAGAGTATACGTCGCTGTAGAACTAATGATTAGCCGCGAATGCGAGTGTGGCGGGTCGCGGGCACACCAGCAATGTTTCCCTCCATTACGTGGAGAAATCTAACAACGCCTCGAGAACCTGAACCTGGTAGTGAAGAATAGCACGACCACCTGGGGAAGATGGACGCCGGTAATAGGAGCTGAATCCGCCCAAAAAAAATGAACGCGACCCTGGCCAGATTCCCACATGCATCAGACGGTCTGATCCGCACTACAATGAGCTCCATCAAGGGACCCTCAACCAGTCAATACGATGGGTCATCCCTCCGGATCGCCATCGTGCACGCCAGATGGAACAAAGTGGTCATCGAAGCCCTCGTCGCTGGCGCCATCTCAAAGCTGAAGGAATCAGGTGTCAAGGATACGAATATCGTGGTACAGTCCGTTCCGGGTAGCTACGAGCTACCCCTCGCGTGTTCCAAGTGCGTCGTCCTCCGTTCTACCACCTGCGTACGATGAACATTGGGTAGAGTCATCGCAGGCTCCCGCATACAAGCCAGATCCTCCGACACAGATTTGCTTGGCCTCAATCTGCTCGCAGGGTCCATTAATCCCAACGATCCCTCATCTACGACTATGGAATTACCCAAAGCCCCGTTTGACGCAGTCATCGCGATTGGTGTCCTCATCAAGGGTGCAACCATGCACTTTGAGTACATTTGCGACAGCGTTTCGCATGCCCTCATGCGGGTTCAGCTGGACACGGGCATTCCTGTGATTTTTGGCGTTTTGACAGCCCTCGACGACGACCAGGCGTTGGAGCGTGCGGGCATTGGGAGAGGAGAGAACAAGGGTCACAATCACGGAGAGGATTGGGGACTGGCGGCAGTGGAAATGGCGGCACACTGCAGAGGATGGTCAGCAGGATCATTCACGTAGAGTGGAAAGAATAAATAGATTATTGTACACTATCTGGGATGCACGGATCTGAGTCGCGGCCTGCTTGCTTCTCCTCACTACTCGTCAAGCGTGCAACTCAGTTATAACAACACACGAAATGAAGAAAAAGGTACCGCAGCCATTTCATGCATGGAAATACCTGACCGTGACTGTACCCCTTCGTCAAGGTGCTCTTAATGGGTGCGTCGGGTAGCGGAAAAACCTCCATGCGATCCATGATTTTGTGAGCCAAAACTGCGCATCGTTGACCTACACAGGAGCCTTGATTAATAGTCTCTGAACTAGTTCCAACAATCCAGCATCTTTGACGTCCCGGCTAGGCGCCACCATCGACGTCGAGCAGAACCATGTTCGCTTTCTTGGAGACCTCATCCTCAACCTGTGGGACTGCGGTGGTCAGGACGCATTCATGGACTCGTATCTTTCCACGCAGCGTTCCACCATATTCTCGCATGCCGGAGTCATGATCTACGTTTTCGACGTGGAAAGTCGCGAAATGGCCAAGGACCTAGAGTACTACCGCGACTGCCTCGATGGTTTATCGCAGTTTAGCAAAGACGCGAGCGTATTCCTCCTAGTCCACAAGATGGATCTGGTTCGCGAAGGCGAACGACCTGTCGTCTTTCAGCGAAAAGTTGCAGAGCTGGAAAAGGCAAGCGGCGATTTCCCCGTCAAGGTGCTCGGGACGAGCATATATGACGAGACCTTGTACAAGGCACGCGGGATCTATCTCTTTCTTTGGTCGGTCGTGTCTGATGCGCTACACCACAGGCTTGGTCGAGTATTGTCAACACATTGATTCCCAATGCTCGAAACCTCAACAAACACCTGCGAATATTTGCAGAAGCTTGCAGCGCAACGGAGGTCATCCTCTTCGAGCGTGCCACTTTCCTGGTTATCGCTACATCATCGTCCTCGGATGCATCCGATTCCCTAACGACTCATTCATTAAATCCAAAGCGCTATGAACGCACCTCGGAGTTGATCAAAGCTTTCAAACAATCATGTTCACGGCTACGCGAGGAATTCCATTCGCTAGAGATGGAGCTCGCAGAGTTCACCGCGGTCCTGGATGAAATGACAAAGAATACCTACGTCTTGGTCGTGGTCCATAATCCAGTCGTCGGTAAGGAGTAGTTTGAGAGAATAAAACTGTCTGCTAAATCGCCTGCCCAGAAACCGCAGCAATCAAGATGAACATTCGAATGGCAAGGAAGAAATTCGAAGAGCTTCAAGGGGATACGTTGATGTCGTAGGAATGAATTGGCCTAGTGTTGTCACCGGCCAGGCGCCATATCTTATGACAATGCCTTGTTAACACCAATGTTTCTGTGCCAAGACACAGGAAACAGCGAAGGCGAGTGTGTCGGTTTGGGTGGAAGCCGAGAACCTGAAACATTAACAGCAGCGGTTTGCAAACAATTATTCAGTGGACCTTGCATGCCTTCGGCAAGAGGCCGAAGGACCTGGCCACAAAGAATGAACATGGTTTTACACGGGTAACGATGCTTCCATTGGCATAACTATAGCTAAGATATCATGCATATCATTGTGCTCAAAGCCTCTCAACACTTCTTCTTTCCATCCTCCAATACATCTGCATTTGCCTCTTGGAGATGCAAGTCTTCGTGTATAAGGTGTTCTGCGCCCGAGTACTGGACCAGCGTCCCCACCAAAACCCCGTCTCTTCTAGTAGGTACCCCCGAGTATTCGATGATGGACACGCCAGTGTTTAGACAGCGACCGATCTTAACGCCCCTGCGACATTTCACCAGCCTATTTGCCTGCAACGCAGAAATGAGGGTCCCGATCCACCCCCCGTGAGAAACTACGAGGATGTTATACGGCCGTTCCAAGGGGAGACCTGCTTCGGGCGTGGAAGTCATGTAGTTCATCATCGATCTCGAATACCAGGCTAGACACCTCGCAACAAAGTTGGGTGTTGTCTCCAACGATGGAGCTGGCTTGTGTGATGGAGCGACTTCCCCCTGCAATTCACCCATATACTACTGCGCCAACAATGGCATGGCAATTGAGTACATACGGGTGGTGAGCTCGAATTCGGACGCAGGTGATGGAGCATTGCTTACTCGTTCCCGTATCAATTCGTCTAGTTGCAAAACAGTATCCGGATGATATTGGAGAATGCATTCTGCGGTCTGGAAATGGATCGGTCCAACTTGGAAGTCGGCAAATCCTAGTGATCCTACCTTGGATGCCCTTTGAAGATCGCTGCAGAATGCTCTTACAAACGGGACATCCTTCAGCGCTTCAGCTACCAACATTGCTTGCTTCAACCCGGTCTCATTGAGTGGGACATCCAGCTGGCCCTGTAGCCTGCGTATTCTGTTCCATTCTGTTTCACCGTGCCGCACGATGTACACGCGGAACTGGGCTGGCATCGGAGTAGCCGGCATGAAAAAGGAGGAGCGTGAAAACCTCAGTGCGCGTGAGAGCGTGAGAGGCTCCAATGATTATCCACCCGAAAGCCTACTACAGCAGCAACAAGGTCGAAATAACGTTGGAGGGCACTGTCTACCGGTCACTGCTAACGCTTGGAGCTAGCAAGTTAATTTCCCCGACAACGCTACTAATCCTCCCGTCATTGAAGCTAGATCGGATCGTGTCCATAACATCTCTCAGTTCCATTATTTGTGCAGATTTCGGGTCCAGTGCCGTGCCTCGATCTCGGGCTGCATAGAGCTTATTGGGTCGTAATTGATAATTATCACACGTATAAAATTTAAACATGCTCACGATGTTTCCCAGCGCGACGCAGGCTCGATAAGCAACCTCAGGATCCTCCTTTTCTAATTTGAGCACCTGAGTGGAGTTAGTAGAATAACCTCGCAAAAAAGGAATTGAACCTTGAAGATAAGAGAGAGAGACTGATCGCGCGTTGCTATCCTAGCAGGTGTATTCAGGAGAATGCACGAGAGGCTGGGCAGTATTCTTGAGCCACGTCGCTGATTTTATGTGACAAAGACTGACTTGGACAATATAGATGCCAGTGCTACCCGGTGCGGTTTCGAGAGGGCATGGTACGGTGCCAGAGACAGTGCCTCGAGGATCTGGTGGAGTGGTGAGGAAGAAATCGAAAGAAGTGCGAACTCCTTCACCTGCAGGACCCACCGCCCATCATCTACCGGAATGCCTTCTTGAAAGCAATTGGTGATGATGCGCAAGAGTAATAAAACATTCGTCTCCTGCGACTTTGACATCGGGCTCCCGCGCGATACAACAGACGACCAATCTGAGGCATTGAATAGAAGGTCAAAGAATTTCTCGCGATTTCCAGAGACAGTCGGTGTGTTTGCGCAGTGCGCAACCACCAAACGACCGAGATCCAGTACTGCCATTAACTTATCAATGTAGACAGACGTAACACTGTTTGAGGTGCCAGCACGCACCAGGGAATCTCTGAGTAGCTGGCCAGCGATCCAGGATCGATACTATTGCTCCAATGTGCGGTCCACTCGGAATGATAGAAGTAGGGGACGCCGAGTTTGAAGCAATTTGAGAAAGGAACGTGAAGACTTCTTCGATCAGTACTTGTTCCTCGGGGTACATCGCGCAAGTTGCAGTTGTCTACGAAGCGACAAAGGTAACGATCATGGTTGCTTTGTAACGAAGACTGTAACTGAAGCTTACAATTTCGTTACGGAGAGCGTCATCGAATTGATGCAGTTTGGCTCGCATGGCTGGTATATTGGATTGTTTGAACGTCACAAGAGTTTTCTGTTGAAAGGTAAGAATCAGCGCACGAAGAAAACGCAATGCCACAAAACGAACTAAAGGGAGAATCTTTGTCTGTGGGGTTTGGGTAGCTGGAGGAGGCGAAGATGCATGCAAGGTACCAGAATAGCGAGATGCGCCGGTGTAAGGGTCTACATACGTGGATGTAGGTACATCCGACGATAGATGTCTTGTCGGGGGTTGATATCTCGATGCTCCTGTGTGGATTACGTAGGTAGTATGGCTAATTTGTCAATCCTGTGCGTGCAGCGATATTTCAAGGCTGACCTGTGAATGGGTCCACGTAGTTGCTGTCATTCCCCAAGTTCACCCCCGCAGTGTTCTTCTCAATGAACCTCACGACTTCATCAATGTAGTTCATTGAAATATCATTTTGCTGTAGAAAGCGTTGTGCAGCTGTGTAGGGATTCTCTACGGCATATAAATAAAAATTTACTTGAACTATGACAGGGCCAACTCACCAGACACATTGAAGGGAAGTTTCAACGGAGGTGCACCCTCTTGCACATCTACATCGAAGACGTAGTCATATTCTTTACCGTTAAAAAGTTGTTTACGGTCAGAGCCAACGGCATCAACGACTTCGCCAATCTTTTGCCAGTTAGAAGATACAGTGTCCCACTTTCAAGAGTCAAGTTGGGCTCGTCGAAGTTGGCCAATTGAATATGATTCACCTGGTGCGCTTCCACAGTGTCCCCGATTCGAACCATCTTTACTTCTCCGGCCTTTTTTCCTGATCTCGCTCTTCAGTACACTGAAACAGAGAAGTGTCGGAGAGACTACCTGGGGCAACCAGCGCCTCCGGGCCGGGCAAGTCGGCTTTCTTCACATCACCGACTTGTTGCGATGGGAGTGCTTGGTTTGAAACCTGGTCCTCGAATGTTTTCCGGTCAGTTTCACTGGCCCAGCGATCTTCCGAGTTACTGAACACTCGAACGATACCATCGCTGCATCCGCTAACAATATCACTATTTGGCATGGTGGATACAGACCACACAGAAATAGCAGGATGGATTATGACTTGTGCGCATTCTCCATCTGGAATTACCATGAACGTCAACGCGTAAAGCCTTTGAAATCACAAAGAAATTGCACCGTACCACGCCATACCCGCACTGAGCGGTCCTCTCCTGCAGAGACCAGGTCACCATTGGGCAAAACCGACAAGCTATATACGAAGGAAGTATGCCCAGACAACTTGTAAATCAGGTCGCCACCTATTGTCCATACTCGAACCTCGCTGGAATGTCATGTGTCAAAAATACATCCCACAGAAAGATATGCACTCATCCTACCTATCGTTGGAGCAGGACGCAAAGCCAAGATCGGGCATCAATGCTAGACCACGGACAGCATCACGGTGACCCTCATAGGTTCGCAACACTTTGTTCTGCATCCAATGCTTGATGGTCCTATCCGCAGATGCTAAAGTAGAGTGTCAGATTGGTCAGTGACAAGACAGAAATCCGACAGACCTGTCAGGAAATGTGAGTCTTCCAAAGCAAGCACTGCCCAAACGGATTGTTGGTGTCCCTTGAGATCATATTGAAGCGTGAAGTTTGTCCAGACTTTGGCAGTCCTGGCTCTTCGTTTTGATCTAGCTCCAGTTTTCAATAAAGACCGCTCACCTGTCCCACGAGCCGGATATGATGACACCATCCGGACCGACATGGAGGGCGCAGACATTGTCTGTGTGTCCGACTAAAGAATATTCCGGGTCTTCTTTGTTGAACGAGTCGAGCACAAAGATGTTGATAACCATATCTTGCCCCCCAACGACAGCGTATCCTGATAAGACGTCAAAGCGTTCCCACCACGTTGTCTCTTCTGGAGAGGCGTGGAGAAAATTCTAACCTTGCGGTGCATCCGCGGTTGGAGGGAGATACTCCACTGCATTGACAAACCTGGAACCAGATCGCAGAATAGAACTGGGAGAGAACAATGAAGTTGAACCCCTCAGCCAAGATATCGCAGTTGAATCGCGCGAAGCAGATAGAATTAAATTATTCGTTGGTGATACTACTCCACGGACCTGTAAGTCTCCGTCAGGTGGTGTTTAAAGATTCCGAGATGCAGGTGATAGATGACCACATACATCGGCGGAGTGGTTCGATAGTGTAGCCGAAAGTCTGTAAGGCATAGTATTGTCTTGACAAGATAGCAGATAGATGTTGCGCTGCTTGCGCACAACCTATACCCATTACATAATCTCTTGGAGTTGCATTGGGGATAGGTACATAGATACTACCATTGGATCGTGTGTAACTCTATCATATATATATGTCGTTGTGATGAACGGAGAAAAAAATTCTGGTGCTTGGCACCAGGTAACTCCAGAAGCGACGTCGTAGCCAGCGACAGATCCAGGGAATGAGTTTTTTTTTTTGGATCAAATGATCGGATGTCACATTGCAAGATCTGGGTGTGGTTAATGGGGCTACAAAGAAAGCGGGCAGGAGTGCTCGAGTCTTCAGGTTACGCCACTCAAGATGAGGAAGCGAGGAAGCACCAAGCCCCAGTACGGAACGTATCAACCCTCGGATAAACTCGAATTAATTGAAAAAGGCATTGTCACGGGTTTTCATCCGGGACTCGGAGTAGTCTGGTAACCAGACCGGTCTGAGGCAAGCCATCGATAGACGTTGGAGCGTGGTCGCATGAAATACATGGATATTGAAGGCAACCTGTCGATAAAATGTACACCACTCTAACGATCCTACAGCCATAATCAGAGCAGCAGGGAGATACGGAGGTGTATGCTATGCCGTGCACCATTACTTCATCTCCTGCGAGGGCCTCTCGATGCAGATGGTCGAGCGTAGGGAATCGATCACGACCAATTGCCAAAACGTGAGGGGTTTGTGGGTAAAAGAAGAGAAAAGAACGATTGTCAAAGCTTCGTGCTTTAGGGTCGACACTTCCGTCTTTTGGGTGCAGGCTTGATAGCTTGATCAATAATCTTTGACCTGTACTTGCCGAAAATTCGGCGGTATTACATAGCGCAGGTTCGTACAATTGCTGGCATGGATCGTTACAGGACAGGCAGAAAACACCAGCATGTATGAAAAGAATGAATACATATTCAGTCGCAGAGGTCTACAGCTGTTCCAATGGAGACTTTGAGCTTTTTCGTTGTTTTCTTGGAATCGCCGTCGGCTTTGCGTTTCAGGTTTTCCTCCGATCGATGAGCAGGGGCAAGTGTAAGTAAGCTCTGGGTTGGTTCTTGGGTTTGCGAGTCGAGTTCTAGCGCTCCGCTCGATATTCCGCCTGTCTGTTCCAGATTGGTGTGGAGCTTGCTCAAGGTATTGCTGCTCAGGAGCTTCAATCCAACAGGATTAGTGGGGGACAAAACGCTTACATGTTTCCATCCGCGAGACGGGATTCAACAATCTTAGAAACGCAGGAGGGTTCACGCTACTGAATCACATGAAGAAAGGTACTGACTCCATTTGTAAGACCAAGGAGACGATTCTCGACTTGGGGTTCGGCGTGAAAATAGTCGAGATATGCTTTGCTTCTCTTGGATGAATGCAAGAATACATATTTTGTTTTGTGCAATTCCTTTTGCGCTTTCTTCCCCTTATTTTTCGTTGATTTCTTGCCTTTCCTTGCATCGGCTCTTACAGAACCGAAGTCCTCGGATATCGCATTTTCCGTGGTGATAAATCCTATCGGGTGGAAAGTCAGGCAGCTTGGTTACGACGGAGAAAGTATGGTCAACCCTCATCCTCTAGTCTCATGAGTAACTGGCTGACCAGGGCTGCAGCGCAACCTGAAAGGAACAGTGAGCAGTCAATGTCGATGAAGATGTTTACGAACCAATTTGTTCTCTGAACTGCAGAGCAGTATTGGGTCTGTGAACTTCAAATATCTTAATCGCACGTCTAAGACAGCTCATGATGAATAACACATCAGGATAAACATAGGTTCAGAGTACCTGAATAACGCGAGATCCTTGAATCGGCTGATCATATCAGTGTGAGTCCTTCCCGCTATGAAGTCCCATTCAGGGGACCGCCGTAGGCGGCAGTCAAAGCATACAAATTGTAATGGAAGACGTCTGTCTTGCGTGCCGTGATACCTACGCATCCTTGGATCGAGAGGCTGATCTGTGGTAATGAAAACTTACCCCATGCACCTGCAGAGATTGATACAAGATCATGAGTCAGGACTACACGCTCCGAGCGAACAACAAGAGAACTTCTGACCAAACATGACGCCATTTTTTGCAACCGCCTTCACAGAGAATTAAGGAATCGTCAACCTGAGGGAAACTTTTCAGCTGAGAGGTGTAAGTTCCACCAAGAATGTTCAAATGACCGTTGTACCGCAATCACAATCAACGTGACCATCATCTTCCATCGCATCGGCAGTTTTCATTGTCTTCACGGTCCTCCCAGATATGTCAGGAATATTATGCTGTACAGGATTCTGACTTTCGATGTCTAGAGTCATATTAGGACCCGCGAGAGCGGCGAAACACAGCAATAAGTGTTAGGCATACTCGAGTTTGGTCTGATCCGGTTTCGCAGCTTTTCATGGAGAACGAAAGTATCGATTTGCTGGGTTGAGACAAAAGAACTAGAAGAATTGCGGATGTCTGATGGAGGCAGCGAAGGAACGCATCGCAAACTTGGCAAGGGCGATGGGGATTGCATATCAATCTCTTGGGTTGCGGGGATCACCTGTGTTTCTTTTATATCCGGAGAGACCACCTATCTGGATTCAGCGTTGTAGATGGAATACTTGATAGGAGCTCACGAGATATCCAACATGCGTCGGTGTGGGGTCTGGGTGGCCTCCGTACTCGATTACGTTTTTGCCTTTTGCCTGATCTTCATGCACCGGAATGAGAAGTATCTTCCCTTCGTCTTCTCGGACACCAATAGGAACCATAGCACCACCGGCGTTGCACCTGGCTAAAACAATACCTTCATCGAAAATGTCTTCTCCCAGAGCATCCTCATCTGCGTCTGTATCTGCGTCCCAAACGACATTTCTGTTCAATGCGTCTTTCCTCTGGAGTTCTGCATCCTCGACTCGGAGCCGAGCTTCTTCTACTGGAGTCAGCTTTGGAGGAGAGCAGATGGTGAGACCCGTAAATGTGGCATTATTATCCTCGGTGGAGGAAGGGAGAAAGGATGAAACGGAGACAACCTTCATGCCCACGCTAGTAATTCCGTCAAAGCACATCAGAGTCTAGTCTGTGTCGAGTTGAAGACGTACCCGTGCCAACCAGTTTCCAGATTACCGATCTTTGTACTTTCCGGTACTTCAGCCGCTCGATGAGTTGTGAAGAACCATCTATTCGAGTCGGCATCACCAGCTCGAAAGTATGGTGGTTGGTAATCCTCGGGGGTGTTGTCATTGAAGAAAAGTTTAAAGTTTCCGTACCGACATTCTAGAATCATTACCAAGAGATCACGGGGTACCTATGCAGCACTCACTCGGCAATGCCTCCATCTGTGAGATAGTGGTGATCAACGTTTTAATCATTAACTGGATCCATGAGATGAATCTAGGCTCAAACGGAAGTTTAACGCGAGATATACTTTGAGGCTGCGCTTTACATCGCCAAGGGTAGGCAAGTTTCCTCGCTTGAGGGCGTCGACGACGGGATCTCCATCCAAGCGGTGTAGGGACATTTTTGATAACTGATCTCCCAAAGACATTATGGGTACGACAGTGTCCGTACCCGCCACCTTATAATACTTTATCCTTGTCAGCCCAGAATGAATAGAGGTTGATTTTGCCTACCTGGAAATTAAAGGTGTAAGCCTCCACAATGCTGCGAGATATCGATAAGCTGGATAGTAATGGAGTCAGGACAGTACTACTTATTGGGGTCTTTGCTGTCCTATTGGGCGACTTCAAGCAACAGCACATCGAAGAACGTAAACGACTAACCAAATATACGGCGAAGATGAAGCGGCGAAGGTACTGCTTTTCAATAGCCTCGAATATACCCTTTTCCTGGATGGAGAATATGGTTATATGCGGCGCATATTTGTCTTAAAGTGGTCTATATGCGTACCAGATAGTCCAAGATCCTGTCACCTTCGTTGGTGAAACCCCGCTTTAGACTCATTATGGTCATGCCACTGACGGTGGGCCTGGTCTGGTTATCGAACGATGCAGACGACAAGGTTGACGGAAATTGAGCAGACAAATGGTCTACAGAATGGTTGTAGACAACCGGTTTCTTGTATATTTCGGAGCTTACATTCAGAGAAATTCTCGTAAGGTAGCAAACCCCTGAAGAACATCTTAGTTGGTTAGTAAAGGAGTGGTTACGAAATACCTCAAGTATGCAATACACCCCAACCCAGCTTTCAGAAGGGTCTCGACGCACTGCAGGCTAGTACTATTAGTGAGTATCTGAAGAGATATCAGTTATGCCCAAAAGGCTTGTTTCATAAACCCTGGCACCTGTGTTTCACTACTAGTCACTGTGGCTTGCGCTTGCATTGCGAGAGTAAAATCTTTGAACGTGAAAGTCAAAAATGGATGGTGATGATGGGCAAGGGCAAAGAGAAGTACGTGACTATTTTCAAACGCGCTGGTGTTTTAAGCCAGCACCCGTTGGCAATCACGTGAACGAGTAATCGTGAAGTAGCAGTCAGTCACGATGACTGGACCAGTGGACAGAAGCATGTATAGACAACATTTCTCAATGCACTGGCCCTTGAAACCGCCGTCCACCAAGGAGCACGATGCTCCGTAAGCGAGCTTCATCAGAACTTAAAAGATGGAGCAAGAAAGTTGCTTCACAAGCCATCGACAGCGCCATGAAAGGTTTCGTTGTCCTGTCCCTATCAACGCGGTTATCCGAGTGTCAAAACCATCACTGCGAATGGGCATTTCTGGAGTGTAGAACGGGTTCTTCATGACTGCGTCTGCATATGCCTCGTAAATCTTCTGCAAGACAGACTCGGTGGTGGGCTCCGATAGGGAAGTCAGCAGCACGAACTTGGTACCTTGGCTGGAAGCTCAATCCTATTCTCCAAATGGCTAATAAACAGGACAGACGCGCACCTGTTGCTGTCAAGAATATCGACATTTTGAAGGATTCCCCTTCGATGACTTGTGCCCCAGAACTGAACCCGATAGGCGAAAGCCTGCTGGTGATAGCGTGAATACCGTGCAGAGTTCCGGCGAGTACAAGGTATTCATTGGAAGTCAGCTGTGCAAGGCCATCTAAAAAAGTGCTGGTTCATTTAATCATACCAACAAGACGAGGGCTAAATACGAACCTGCGAAGTTGCGCTGATAGACAAGGCCACCAGCCTTGTTGATCACCTGCAATATCAACTCAGAACGCGTGTTGTTCCCCTGCGTTAGTCTTACCCAAAGTCCAAGAACAACCATGATGACTCAAATGAGGACACAAATGATGTCCTGGTGCCTGCCGACTATGTGGCAGAGTTTGTTCCTGGTTCGTGTCTGGGAACTCAGTGCTCGTGTCAACGTCTTCGCCCGACATCTAGTATTTCATACCCTGTGTGCTCACCCTGCTGGGCATGATTTTTCACTCTGTCGGACTTAGCTTCTTCGCTCTTCTATCATGGATAACACAGTCGACCCAGCTCTCAAGACTTGATCAGAGGGACTTGGCGCAACTCTCCACCGAACAAATAGTAGCATTGGCGAATTCTGTAGACCCAGTTAAGAACATTGACACACGAAATCCAGACTCTCACTTGTCAAGGCTCCTACTCCCGCGTCCTGGTGCGTTATACCACTTTGATCGATGGTTCATATTTTTTGATGCCCAGGTTGTTAGTTGGAAGCGATAATAACACTTTTGTCCGCCAATACATTACTGCTGCACTGAAATCTTTGGGCTGGCATGTCGATGAAGATAGCTTTACAGAGTACACGCCATACGGTCGACATTCCTTCACCAACATCATTGCCACGAAAGATCCAACAGCCTTGCGAAGAATCATTGTTTCTGCTCACTATGATAGTAAATTCTTCCCTACATATCCGGAAAATCAGGTGCGCCCTCCAGAGTTGGGGCATTCTTTACGTTGTTGACGGCCTTTAGTTTGTAGGTGCCACAGATTCGGCAGCTTCGTGCGCGATGATGCTTGACCTCGCCGAGGCTCTGAATCCGCTACTGGACGATCGGGAGCAGCGGCTCCTAGACGGGCAAGAGGACAATGAAGACCTTGCTGATACCACACTCCAGCTGGTATTCTTTGACGGCGAAGAAGCGTTCAAAGAATGGACAGACACAGATTCAGTCTATGGTGCAAGGTGAACTAGCCTCGCAACACCGGCAACGTCTTACATTGCTAAATTGCTAGTGAATACAGGCATTTGTCCGAGAAATGGGCAACGACTTATATAGCTCCTCACACAAAGCGGAGACTAATCAGTCATTCAATGACGGAACTAAGCGGAATTGAACATCTTGTTCTCTTAGACCTCCTAGGAGCACCCAATCCGTTGATCCGTTCGTATTTTACTGACACTGCATGGCTATTTGATTCACTGGCTTCCGCGGAGCGACGGCTGCACGAGTCCGGAGTTCTTGTGGGTTCAGAAAGAGCGGCAGCTCTCCAGAGCTTTTTCCTACCTCGCCGCGGTGACGAGTTCAGCTATGGGTATATAGCCGACGATCACATACCGTTCCTCCGAAAAGGCGTGAACGTCCTTCATGTAATTCCATATCCATTCCCTAGCGTTTGGCATACCTTGCGGGTAAGTTGTGAATTGCATAGAAATCACGAAATGCTGTAGTTTGATTTTGCAGGATGATGCAAGCGCTCTCGACATATCGACTATGAGACGTTGGAACCTCATCCTAAGGGTATTCATATCGGAGTATTTGAACTTGCAACCGAATCCGGGCCCGCTACAAACGAGGCAAGAGCACATAATACGCTTCGAAAGTGAACTTGTGAGTATCTTGTCACAGGAGGATGTTTCTCGAGTTAAACTCTACTCGCTTAGTAGATTTATCCGTAGTTGTGGAGCACCTAGCATTCGATGCACTCTCGAGACTAATTCATGTAGCCTAACATATACACGGAAGTAGTATTAGCAATGAGGAAAGCCGATCCAGCGGGCAATCGGACGTTCAACATTGAGAAGACCAAGTAAACGTACTCCCCTTCCTGGCGCCGTCATGCGGCCATCACCAGAGCCTTGTAGTGCTTCATCAACTCAGATGCATCCGTAGCAAGCTATCACGATCAATATGATTTAGGACAAATTGTCAATGATGCGGCGAAACATACCTGCTGTTTCTCTCGACCCTCGTCTAGACGGCGTTTTGCTTCATTCATTATCTCCATGCGTGACTTTCGCATCTGCGCTGATTGTACCTGGGCTGGGTGACGGGGGATCGTATATGCGGCTATTATCCATATGCTTCAACGAGAGGACTTACTTGCTTCATCTCCCGCTTGAATTACCTGCGTGCGCCAAGGAGCTAGCTCGTTCAGGAGGGTTGAATAGGTTGAAAGTAGGTTTTCAAACTTTTCCTGCGCTATTCTATCAAAAACACCCACCAGGGTGACATTAAATAATGACCTTGTTTGGGTGCTCCTTTATAATATGACATCCAGCATTTTTGCGCAGATGTAAATCCTCGAGCTGGCCCAGTAAGTCGAGAATTTTATCACTTTAACGTTTCATTCGTTTGGCTTATGGAGTCATATAAGACAACTTACGCGTATGTATTTGTTTCCCTTGTGGTTCTTTCTAAGTCCTCTCGCATCACGATGAAAGCGGAAGTGATCCTAACTTCAAATGTTTGCTCCGACTTCAACTTATCATCTATAAAGTTTTAATCTATGTGTCACCTATTCTGGCCAAATATACCTTTTTCCGCTCTGTGAGCGTATACCATGATGGAATCAGAAAGTGTTGTTGAGAAGAGAATAGGGATCTACCGGAGTGACTTGGTCAGGTCATGGTTTCCTGTCAAGTGTCGTGCGTTCAGTGATCGAGAGCCCAAGTACGCGACAGCCAAGCCAGGCCAGCTTACTTCTACGGTCTATATGCCACGGTACGATGAAGTATTCAGCCTGAATTTATTATGATTATTTGGCATTGAATCTTTACCGTAGTCCATGATGAGGAGTAGTAGTAACACTTGGTCGATCTGCAATAGTCAGGGTCAACTTGGTGCGTATTCTGGACAAGCCAATAATCCGTGGGAATGGTGTCTGGTGTCGCTTGTACTCGGGACTTTTATCGGCTAACGATTCCCAGGTACCAGCATTACGGCCTCCAAGTGACCTCACTGGCCAAGCGACACACTGGGGAGCTCTGTCGCGTGATAAGGCACGAGTAAAGCGCCACTGGCAGAGCAATGTCTTTGGGCAAGCGAGGGAAAGTGGTGCAGCGCGTCTTTCTTTCGCGCCACCTCCCGCACCCGCTGGCTCATCGAGTAGCGCAGCTCGCGCTCGAGTTTTCACCTACCCACCACTCCCTGGTCGTCCTCCCAGGCGGTCGGTCTCCTCGCTCTGCACTGGGTTCCATTGAACCCTGGCATGGTGTGGGAGGTGTTCCCACCCACCCTCACAGCTCACTATTGGCCCAGGACAGTTCGTGGAGCCGGGCAGCGCTTTGTGCTGCCGCCCATCCCCACTCCTGCTCCGGGATCACTGCTCGCTTCCGTCTCTGTCACCACTCAGCACGACTCACGAGCGCTGTCCAAAGATGAATCACTGACGCAGTCATGCTGACATCGCTTGCAGATTAATTGGACGTCGAGGTCGTTTTGGACGTGTTAGAGTGTGATGGACGTAGCGGAAAATGCTGTTATCGGTACGGCCCGTACGGGCAGAAGCTTGTTGATGCATTCGATTTCGTGGGTGTTCACCTCGCTCCTCTAGTACCGGCTGCGATTGGAGGCCACGGCCAGCGGGTCGTTGCGTTTAGTTCGCATCATTGACGGTGACACAAAAGTCACTTTCTGGACGAATTAAGTCGTACGTGTCATAAGTGTACAGTCCGTTGCGAAAGCAAACCCGTCTTCATCTTCCAGGAACGTTGGAGGCCTAGATCGCATCACTCACGCGTGGACGTAGTGGTAAACAACGCAAGAGTTGTTCATAACATGGTGGAGTCTGAGGACGAGAAGATGTGGTCATCCGAAGGAACATGTTAGTACATTACTTTGCAGCTGCTTCGAACATGATATCGAATGACATGCGATTCCGAACACGTCCGAGTCATTGCGATCATTACTGCAGCTGTTCGATTTGACACGTACATACTCGGTCTATAAGTACTACTGTCAAGTCGTTTCACCACCGCGTACAGGATTCCGACTCGGCATAGGTGGCAGACCCCCAAGCCTATCCAAGCACTCCAATACCAAGCCAAGCCCAAGCAGACCAAAGCTCCCTGACCCAAAGTTTTCCACAGGGTCGGATACGTCAGCCTTTTCAAGGCTAAATAACCACACGTCCCACGCAACAGCAAGCCTTTCCTTCAGGGCGCTCTCCGAAAGTCCCTCCAGCCTTCCGACGAGTTGTCCCTTGGTCTCCTCAACAAGAAATCCCACGTTTTCCCTCATCGCATGCAACCTGCTACTTCTGTATCGCCTCTGGGAACATTTACCCAAGATAGTCCCAATCACAAGTTCTTCCTCGCGAAGTCGAGAGCCAGGTACTTGGGATAGAGAGTAAGTGCTCGACATGTATGTCAGCTCTTCGCGGTATGTCGTGTACAAGGAATCTATCCATGCCACTCGTGTTTGGGCAGGTAACCCTGAGAGGTGATGACGGAGAAGCGGCCAAAGGACCTCTGAAATTGGCTGTATCTCTGCTTTGCCCTGATGGTGGGGAACGGTGTTTGATATGTCCTCCAAAACAATATTACGGAAGAGGTGACCAAGAGCACGATCGGACTCGTAGTAATCTGAAGGTCGAGGGACATCTTCTTCCGCCTTGTCCCAGTCAGGTTTGAATCTGATGAGCGATCGTGGCAGGTCCCTAATATCGACTTTGTTCCCGTTCTTTGGGTAATCCACAGCCCAGCTGTGCATCTCTGCCAACGTGATGCAGTCTGGATCAAGTGTCCCGAGCTGCAATGCATTCAGCTCAACTCAGGGAGGAAAGCGGAACAATACAATACTTTGGATTGGTCTATTTGCCGTGGCGACATAAGACAACACTCTCCGCATCTTAGGGGGTTGACTCACCTGCAATTGTGATGTGTTTCTTGGAGACCAGTCCCTACAATTCACCTTTATGAGCACCCGAGCCATATTCGAAAAAAAAGTGATATCCCATACCACGACATCCGAGTTGATATATTCGACGATGAAGTCACAGACATCATCAATTGTGCTGGGTCTATCCAGTTTGAAGGGAGCTACTGGCGCGTATGATGCAGGGTCATGGTGTTCAGGCACTAGGAGATCTCCGTATTGTATGACTTCATACATATCACTAAAATTTTGGATTACGCTGTTGTCTGTGATGGAGGGGAGAATTTCATACCCGTCGAGATCTCCTCCTCCTAAACCGTTCGGCAGTGACCAACTTCCTTTGTAATTATAATTATACGAGAAATGAAATGTCAACTGAAATCACACTTACCTGTAGTTGGGAATACGACGACATTCCTAAGATCGCCAAACAAACAGATATGGTCTTTAGGGGGATGCCCAATGGCATATACCCGTTGTACTATTTGTTCGTCAGCGATCTGGACGGTAAAAGGTAGGAGAGATGTCCCACCGTCCCCGGGGTGAATGACAGGGCTTCGGGATATGAGACACATCCCTTCGAGATAATGAGGTTCCTTATCTCCAGGGTGTTGCACGCATGCTTCAAACTAGTGAAATTTTTTTCCCCCACGGTTAGACTGAACACATACCGAAGATCTTCCCTTGGGGTAGGCAATACACATTCTTCAGATCCTTCTTTACGTACGCCGGGCCCTCATCCGCAACTCCAACAAGCATGTAACTGTCCGGAATCGGAATACGTGCTTCGTGCTTCACTTCGCGTAGGACGTGATTGATCGCACATGAACGAAGTCGTGCGAGGAATGGCGTATCAAGCGATCTCTGCAAACGATTTGGCCTCAGCTCTAGTCCCAACGTGTTGAGCCTTCTGAGAATCGCTGCAAGCCGGTAATTGTAACATAGCTGGCGTGATTCAAGCAATTTCGCGTAGAGAGTTGCAGAATCATGGGCCATTCGTGCGTTGGCTACGGTATCTGCCTGGAGCTTCATGAAGACGTCCTTCGGCGCACCACGGTCCTCGAGTACCATCACTAACGGTCTATCAACGAACGAAGGTACTGAGAAGGTCTGCACCACTCTATGCGCAAGGATTGCCACAAACCTGTTTAAGTGAGGGATGTTTGGTTTGCCGACAGCGCGGGCAATCTCTATCGTTCCATATTCCTCACCGGGCACGTCGAATTTATTCATGGAAGGCCGGATACACATGCGGATCCCCTCTAATCTGGGATCCACAGAAACCACACCTTTGCATCCCAAAAAACGAATCTGATACTGTGCAAGCATCAAGTGAGGGTCATTGAGAGTATTAGATGCAGGACGTACGGCGGAGGGTACGATGGAGTTAACCAGAAGGGCAGGATTGTCCTCGCATAAGGCCGCGTAGATCATATCTGCCAGCGCCGGTGATATCGTTCCAACACCATCAGTGAAGTTGATGTCATTCTCTTCAATGTCGGGTATCTCAGACCATTGCTCCTTCCTGATGCGGACGGATGGGTCCGTTCCAGAGAAAGCTTGCTAAGAAACGGTCAGTGAATAGTGTTTGAGCCAGGGGGTTTGACCCACCGCCATCCGTGCCCCATACTTGGATGGACTCGTGATAACCCCACTGAAGTCTCCAAGGGAATCACGGATGTTTTCAGCAGTCACCAACCCCTTTTCGGGGTGATGAAACGCGTTGACGTACCAAACAGCATGTTCCCTGAGAGCCGATGACGAATACCCCAAGAAGTCGAACTGCCTTCCGGCAAGATTAAACCCCTTTTTCAGCAGGGTACCCACACGTTCTTGCAGGTAAGATGCACCATCGACATCTCGATCCCACCTATATTGAAGGCGATCTTCATCACGAAAGTCGACACGAAGAAAGTGATCCTCGTAGCCTTCATATTCACGGATGACTCTGTTGGACTGAGAGATGGTCGGCCCTTCCAGGAGTAGCCGAGTCGGCGTGAACGTGACATGGTGACAGAAAAAGCGACCTCTGGGAGGGGTGGTTCGTGGGCGCTGAGCTTTTTTCTTTAAAACGATCTCGAAACATTCGAATACACGCTGCCCCAAGGGACGACGGGCAGCTTCTTGCACAAAGCGCCGCATGATGTCACCCGCTGTATCACCGGAACAACGAATCAGTTCTTCAATGCGTGGCCGAAGCTCCATTAGTTCCACAGTGTTTGCAGCGCCATTATGTAGAAGAGCTTCGATCTGAAATGCAACCCGCCAATTCGAAGTCAGAAGTGGAGATCGTAACCACTTCGCGGTCTCGTTGAGTCTCTTGTTACCAAAAAAAAATTGGCGGCCATTTGCGTCTATAGTTACTCCTCGTTTCGGTGGGCGTAAAGACGAGGTGTGACAGTAATCCTCGAACCTCTTTAGGACATCTCCAGAGTCGCCGTCACTAGTGTCGTATAGCACGATGCGTAGTTGATGTGCATAGGGAGCAACGACTGCGTGACCTGCGTTCAAAGATCCTACGCGGTGGCGATATTTGCCTTCTTCTCTATCTTCTGAAAGAGGGCGAAATATTTCCTCTTTTTCAAAGATGGGAGGCGTGAATAAATCAAAGCAGACATCTATTCATCAGGAATCATTCCATGTAAGGAACAGTTTGACCGCAATACAATCACATACAGGGGTTTCCGAAGTCGTGTCCCATTGCCATCTTGTTGATACTCGCAAATCGAATAATGACGTTGTAGAATGTTCTCTCCTGTGTTTGATCGCCAATCTAGTATGGGCACGGTTAGGTACTACTCGCTCAAATTGGTCATAGCGAGCTTTACCTGGACTCGCAGGCATTTATGTTCGTACTCAAAGAAAAGCCACCCCATACTCCGCTGACAAAGGTCTTGATCCCATTCAATCGAAAATGAGCGAGGGTCTCGTGGGCGTGCATCTTTCGGATGATAGAAAGTACCTAGGAGTGGAAAGTGAGAGCTATCGTTATTCACTCTGGCCCTGAGTTGGTCGGCTAAAACAGACCAATCTGCACATGTGCGACGAGAAATGGGTCGCAGAGGGCGTTAATTCTTCGCGCACGATCTCTTGCGATATCCGGATCAATGTAAGGGGCCTTTTCAAGCTCAAGGAGCAATTTTTTCCCGACCGAGGAGGTGTTAGGGAAGAATTTCAGTTTTTTGCCCTTCACCACTACGTTGATATGACCCCTCTCGCTGAAGCGCTGAAACTTCTTCCCTAGGGATTTCGTCAACGTGAGTGTTCCAGTGCCATCATTTTGTACCCCCCCTGCTTCGCTCTTGTTCAGTCGAACCTTGAAATTAGGTAGACGTTCCTCTGGATTGGTGACAAATAACCCAGGACAGAGATGAAGGGCCTGACCCGCGATCGCTGTGGTTATCTCCCATTCATCGGCTTTGAAATCAATGTTTCTGACACAGAATTCCATGACAAAGGGCGGGGTGGGGTGGTTGCTCGTGGATGAGTTCTACGATAAATTGACTTCATCGCCAATCGATAAGCATTTGTGGCGTGATGTCTTTCCTGTTCGGGAGGGCGCAGATCCTTCAAGTCACCCAAGTGTGCTATGTAGTACAAAGAAAAAAAAAAGACATTTGATGTGCAGGCGCCGGATTGCACATAGGGCCATGGAATTTGAACTAAATAGTACAAGGATCTCAGGGGATCTCAGGGGTTACTAGGGGTGGTAGTCTTGAATACCAGGAATGTAGATTCCCCATCAACGCAGTTGATGAGCAGCCGATGCAACCTCACTTATAGGGTATGCCTGCACAAAAGGAAAGGGTAAGGATCGATAGCTGTCTAGAATGCGAGCAGACAAACCGTTCTGCAACTGTATAATTGGTCAGCGAAGTAGCATTGCATAAATCAAGGTGGCTCACTCGTTGAAATTCATCATACGCGGTACTCCTGATATTCTCATGCGCATTTCGTATAATACCCATCATCCACTCTGCAGCTTGGCGCTCGTTCAATCCGATAACAAACCGATCCTTCAGTCGCTTGATAGTTGTTTCCCCCTTGAAAGAGGGTAGACCAGTTCCCAGCATAAGTTGCACTGTGCTGACCAGTTGATCTGCATGGGGTCGTAGAGCAAGGAACGCCTTGACGGTCAGTTGCTGGAAGAGCTCGTATCCTTGAGAATGTCGACCACCCATCAGGATAACCATTTCGTGGTTGAGCTTGAAGGAGCTGGGCTCAAATTTGACACCCTGCGACACGAGAATGAGCAAATAATGATTCTTTGTATTGGAGAATACTTACTCCGGGTCGTAAATGCCGCGAACCAAACTATGTCAGTGCGTGGTAAAATAGAAGAGGACAAACTTATCTATGTCGAACAGGAAGCCGAAATCTTTGCGCAAGTATGGTAAGTGGTATGATATTGGCACCTCACGTGAAACCAACCTATATGTACGATGTGTCCTTCGGCATCGATCATGATGTTACCATTGTGACGGTCCTTGATCTGCAAAATATAACACGCCACAGAGTACGCAGCCATGGACTGGATGAAGTTAAGACGAGCTCTCTGAAATGCGACAGTTTCTTCTCCTCCATATTTGGAAACGAAGAAGTCGAGAAGGTCGTTGACTTTGGCGCGACCCATTTCATCCCGAGAGGTGGAGTTCGGTACCACGTCGATAACGCCGCACTGATATGGCCCAATCAGCGTACTAGGTGAACTGAAGCAATGTAAGCCATACCCCAGGAGCGGTAGCCGTGACTCTATATGGGTTGAGGTACAAGGTCAGACCAAGATTGGTAAAGATGTTCTTAAACATTGCGATAATCTGAAGTGCGAGGACGTCCTGACGACAGTCGTCGCCTACTTTGAAAATAGCTTGCTGCCAAACGTCGAACTCTTCACGCTTCTCGGTGCCAGGAGCGTCCAGTAAGGCCTCAGGATCCGTTTCTATTACGACGCGTTCCTTCCTCACTTTGAATGTAGCCATAAAAGGAGCCTAGCAAAACCATCCATTTAGTTCGCTTGATCACTTGGAAAGTGAAACCAACCTTTGCATGACTCTGTAAAGGGCGGCCAGATAGTTTGTCGATGTCGACAACCTTCCCATCTGGGTTACTGGGAAGGTAAACGCCAACGTCAACGCGAATTTTGGCCATCTCTTCGTCGATTTTTGCCTTCGAAAGAGTTGGATTATGGAAAGTAAACAAAAAAGGAGTAGATTTGCCTTCTTCTCGGGTTTAGGTCTCTTGATGTATGGCCTCAACTTTCCTGATATCGATGTAACTTCTTGGAAGAATCTGAATTCTCGGTCATAAAACGATCTCGCTTCCCCCGAGAGTGATTCGACTACTAGATTGGTCATCTTATCCAGGACCGGTTTCATAGGATCTTCCTAGAAAAGTTGACCTTTAAATATTCACTCACTAAGTACACCTACTGGACGCACTATTTCTGCTGCATCGTCCTTGAAGCAGTTTGCCCTCATATTCCAAATAATTTGATGACAGAATAGCTGCGATATCATCGCGGTTTCAAGAATAAATCTAGCAATATAGCCTACAATATGTTTTATTTTTGTAACTCCGTCATATAGAACAAGCTCACCAAGGTCATCGAATCGCAGTGCTTGGACAATTTGCGGTACGAAAAAGAAGGTCAAGTCGACCGGGTGTTCTTTGAGAACCCGGTGGGCGTATTGGAGGAAGTAAGGATCATTGTTGTGTTTTTTCTCGAAAAATGTGGTAGCGATTACCGGCGGGACGGGAGCCCAGAGCAGGATGTGCTACCAAACATTATCAGTCTGGCGCTAGGACTTAGCACAAAACAAGGCCAAACCTTTAGCTCTCTTCTCTGATTTAAGCGGGTGGTATCATCGATTAAGTAGCATAGACCTTCAGGGATATGCATAACGACAGCAGGGCTCGCGCGAACGAGCCTCTGAACCTCAGCGTGTACTACGGGGCTTTTGAAGCGTTCCATCATGTGGATGGTTATAGCTGGATCTATTTCCCACACACTCCGCACTACCACGGGCCAGTTGCTCTACCCAGGCGTCAATTAGATGTTCGAGCTAGATTGAGCTGGGCCTTACCTCCGGTATCGTTCGTTCAAGAGTCCCAGGATGATCATGTCCCCTATTCGTGTCGCTTGCGGGATTGGCCCATACCGTAAGCCGGTATATCTCATTTTCTACTAGTAGTCGGAGCGGGTGGTTGATGTTCTTAAGACGGGCTGCGTAGACTGTTGAGAGTTAGTCTGACCCATGTAATATGGTAATTTGTACACACGCGAGTTCTTTGTAATGGATTGAGTGGGGGGCAGACTGGACAACGAAAGAAGAGCTCGAATCGAGTCGGTCTGAAGATGTCCGATGAACTCCGAGAGGATTTTGATATCGGCAATCACTTGAACCCGATTCGCCCCAAATGACCACCTTGGGAACACTCTGAGCAACTAAAACACCAGGCAGATAGAGCTACTTACTGGGGTCGAACTGCAAACCACGCGTAAGCTGTATGATAAAGGTTTTCGCGCATCGTACACTCGGAGAAAATATCCAAGTTCGAGCTCTTCAATGTTTCAAAACCAAACAAAAGGAAAGAATAGCGCAGTTCGCGAGCAAGGGGGTGCGTGCTGAAACAGAGTCAGTGGAAGAATTTATGCATCTTTATGAGTAACCAACCTCAACAGTTTATAGGCGTGGGTGGACCGTAGGACAAGCTGTTGCATAAGAAATATAACTGTTGATCGACGATAGCGAGCAGCTTGTAACCGACTGAATAACATTTGGAGGACGAGGGTATGTGGCAGAAGAAGACGTCGGGCATGTGTGGTTGCACGATCGATTTCTTCCTTGTCTGTGGGGCTGTATCCTATTGGGTGGTAGAATGGGTCGTCATAGCTGTGGGAGACGTGAGATGTAGCAGGAATTATGATAAGATCCAGTTAAAAGTCCTGACTTTAGGCATTGCGAAAAAACACCCTTCCTGTCCTTTACAGTGGCAAACCAGGACGCCAGAATCTCGCTTATCAGGACCACCTCGGCAACTGGCTTCTCCGCTATAACCCAAGTCCAAACCTCAATGCCAGCAGCTATGGCAGAAGGTGTGAACACCTCAAATGGCAGAGTGACCAAATAATGCAGGAGAGTATACTCGCACTGCCTGTCATCAATAACAGGATTTCAAAATGACGTTGTTGGCACATACCTCATCCAACGCTATGAGAGTGGCCGCGCAACGGAATAACAGGCGCTTAAGGTCCTGAACTGTCAATGTACTGGTCTTCTTCACGATGGCGTTCATAGTATCTTCCATCTTTTTCTTCAGTGCCAGGATGTCGGTGAGAGTCGCATTTTTCGGAGGAACTTTGTCCAAGTCTTGAGCTGCATTTTGACGTATATGAGCCACTGCTTCATCTGTACAAAATTACCCACCTTTTCGACTAGCCAGCCGCAGGCCAGCGGCTTCACCTGCAAAATAGGATTTACTAGCGAGCTGGCTAGCAAGTACCTTGGCTCGATCATATTCCCAGTTAGATAGGGAATGAAGCGAAGCTGGAAGACGTCAGAAACTCGGTTTCTGTTCGCGACATCACTTACTTAGTTGTCGATGTGGCGGCCCGAAGGCTTTGGCAAAATTTTCCGCCATAGATGCACCTAGTTCAGATGTATCTGAACCAACGAGAGATTGTGTTACAGCAAGGTATTTCTGTCAAGTGGACATTATACGTTTGTTTTGCACATCGTAATTCGGGAAAAAAAAAACCTGGAGAGTTGACTGCAGCTCTATCGGGGCACGGCTCAAAGCGAGCTCGAACCAGTTGTTTGCGTGCCGCTGCAACTGCCGGAGAATATCGTTTCTGACGGTATAATCATCTGTTAACTGCAGTCGTATGCCCGTGCGTTCAGAGTGGAATTCATATATGGGATTATACTGCAATGACAATGTAAGGGTCAGAGCTTTTGATCAGGGGATGACACAAACCTCGTCGAGGTACTCATTCTCACATGCACGCCCCAGGAGAGTGAGACACTCGAGAATAGCGTAGACGAGTGTTTCGTCACACATCAACGATGGAAACGAGGTAATTAGACGATTGAGGTACCTCGATGCGACCTCACGAGCACGCGCAATGCGGTGGGTACTAGCCACAAGCAAATTGCAAAGTTCCGAGGACAGGTGACACGGAAGCGCTTGCTCCGCAGCCTGAGTGTTCAGATCAGCACTGCAACCTCTGATTACCTGTCGGTTCCATTAGACCCTGCCAGCGCCAGTTGAAAAAGAAAGCATACACTATCAGCGACAGCATCCATGCAGACATTCAAACCATTCTGTTTATTCAAACTTGGATTGGTGAAGTAGGAAACCAAGGAAGATGGTAACCCAGCAGCAGAGCGCATTGTCTCTATGTCATACATCGCCAACACGAAGATGACTTGACCAGTTGTTAATGATCGTAAGTCGCTCGTACTCGAAGAAATACGGCGCGTAAGATATGTACGGTGCTTTGCCAGGACCTTGTAGTTGATCAATATTCTACCATCATGGAAATGAAAAAAAAAACCATACCGAGTGGGCGTACTCGTGTCTTACAACTGTACGATACTCCAAATCGCTTACCGCATCCGATACGTTCTCGAGGACTAAACATGGCGTCTTTATTGCAATCCTCGCAAGTGCGGGCAATAACCACGTCATGGCACTCTTCTCTCTGTCCTCCCCAGAAGTAGTGAAACGAAAAAGAACACACAGGAACCACAAATTTCGGAATACGTTGGTCAGCTCGGATGTAGCAAGCAGGTGAGGTGCAAAGTCAGCGTGGTCCAGGAGAGCTTCAATGGGAAGAAGAAGCGAGGCAAGCTGTTCTATCATCTCCTCCGTCTGGCGAATTCCTTCGTCATTAATCAGCATATTAGGTGATAAGAAACAACCGCCAACCTTCCCATTGTGTCCTGCAGCAGCGGTGTTCTGAATTGCCACACCTTTGTCAGAGAAGAGAGTGAGGAGCTCTTCCAAGTACACATCATAGAGATCAGGTCGTTTGTTGATTTCTCGGGCAAGTCTGGTTTGTGCTGCCAATACCTAATCATGCCGGTGGGTGTGGGTGCTGAGTTTTCGCAGAATAATTGAACACACCATATTGTTAGAGAACCTGGGATCTTCTGGATTTGCTGTGCGATTGATAGCCGAAAATGCGCGGATAATATCCATGAAGGCACTCTCGGGAGCAACCAAGGCTAAGTCTACCAAGTTGTACGCAATAGCTGCCTCGACTGTGGGTTCTGCCGTACGGAGCCTTTGCAACAACATAGAAATTGTAAGCTTCGTCACCTCTTCCTTGTCGAATTCTAGAGCAAGCCGCGTCACAATAGATATCGTGGTAATGCCAATAAGACGTTTTTCCTCGTCAGAACGACCCCGAAGGCCAACATCCTCACTCTGGAAGGTGAGCTGATCCGCGGAAGATGACAAGGGAGACGTGTAAAGCGGATTATGCAAAAGCTGCTGCTGCGAAGAAGATTCGAAAATCTCTTGGTTCGTTGCAGCGATGTAGTTCAAAAGAGAATACATGTTAGACAGGATAGAATCTTCTCCTGGTGCCAGCTTTCAAACGAAATCAATCAGCGATTTTTCACGGCCTTGAACAAGAACCCCACCTTGATGCACAAACCAAAGCATTTTGCTGCGGCTGTAAGTGGTGGTGGAGACCGTTTCTCGGTATTGAAAGCAAATTCGAATATCGGAAGAGGAGATGTTACGAAACGACGTAGGTGGTGCACTAGCTCCTTCGCAACTTCTGGGAAGCTCTGGACAAGTACAGTCATTGCTTTGAGAGCTGCCTCCTGAACCAAGTTGTCCATTATTGGGGTTTTGTCGCTCAACAGTAGACCGAGGCAGGCATAAAGCTCAGGGTCAAGTTCACCTAAAGCAACCGAACATATAGATGCTAGTTTCTGCAAAGTGTGATTAGTCCATCAATGCGTACCATTGGTAAAAATGAAACTCACTAAGCTTTCAGACATCGTCTCCCAAGCATACGTATCAATGGGGGGTTCAATATCCATATCCTGTATTTGCACTAAAAGATCCTTGAAGCATTGCAGGGATCCTCTTATGGTGGAATTCAAGGTGCCTTTCGTCGCTCCATCTTCCATAGGCAGCTTCTTCGCGGCTCTTTTCATTAGACTCAACCAAGCCTTGTTAGCAGCAGCAGCTTCCTTCAACGGTCCTCGACACTGGACACCCTCCGCCGAGACCGCGACAACAGCTTGAGCGAGTACAGTCCATTGTAATTCCATGACACAGCACACGATAAAATACCCGCTCAGAGGTCTCCCAAAGTTGATGTAGCGTGTGATGAAGGCATGACAAAAGAAAAACGTGTCGAATGAGTCTGGATTTGTCTCTGCTTCTTGATGGATATCAAGGAGAGGTCGGTTGATGCATTCAAGAATGGGATCCTGGACTAAGCTAGCAAGAGCATGAGATATAAGTTGCCATTGAACTATCGTCCAAGGAAACAGCATTGAAGTGATGGCACGGTAGAAGCCGTGCACGGAAGGAGTTAGCTGCGTCAGGACCTCGAGTGCTGACGGGTGTCGATTAGTGCTTCAAATTAAGAACACTCGAGAATACTCACGGCTCGCTATCAGGAGCTTCTGCGCTACTTGAGTAATGAATCGTAGGATAGTATCGACTGCGTTGCCCACTCGATCCGGATGAGCAGAACAAACTCGTAAAATAGCAGAAACAATCCAGTAGACAAGCTGATCCGGGAGTGCCCACTCTATAAGAGGAAGTTCAGAATGGAAAGATGCAATGGCAAACATGCCCACCGTCCCAGGACAGGGATTGGTCGTAATCAATGTGAGGGGCGTCATCCAAGACACCAACAAGAGCCGTGATGAGTGTATCAACTTCGTCCCGAACATGGCTCTCGGGAAGGTTTACAACCATTTCTCCAAATGCGATATTACAATGCGCCTGTACTTCCGTCTTGTGAGGCGATCAGCAAGTGGTGGCTGAAACACAAACGTCGTGGACCATACCATGTACATCCTTTTGCTCGCGTTTGTCCCGCCACTTGACGTGTCATTGTCTTGTAGAAGTAATTGAGCCTTAGACTGAATGAGATGTTGGATGCGCAAGAAGTCATCATCAGTGTCTGGCTCGTGTGCAGCCAGGTCAGATAGAATAAGTTGCCGAACATTAAGTTCCAGACTAAAATATAAATTTTATTAATACTGGAAAACTGGACAGCGACAGGAACAAACCAGTCCATGACTGCCTTCTTCGATGAGAAGGAAGTTGAAGGCTGGATTGGAGTCTTTATGTAAGCGGTCAAACCAGACTCTACCAAACACTCCGCTCAGTCATAGTCCTTATGGCACTTGCGTGTTATACTTTTAAGGCGCTATAGCCAAGTGGTTACGGCGACAGATTCGAATGGCATGCGATATCTGTTACTCTTCGAGTGCGCAGGTTCGAATCCTGCTGGCGTCGTTTTTTTTTCTTCTACGCCCGCACTTCGGCGACCTTGCCTGAGACAAACGACGCAGAGCCCAAGATTGATGGCTTGTCATGGGCCGCTCATCGGTAAATACTTTTAAGTAAGTTTGGGCAACGATAAGATGATATTTGTGTTCCTCGGAATCAGAATCTAGCAATACTTTAAGTTAGCCTGAAGTCACGGTTTGACTCAGAACGATTCGCCACTCCAACTATGATCACAGGCATCACATTCTGGAAGCTCTTGAACGACGGGGTCCTTCGCCCCCGTTTGGATCGCCTCCCGGCCTCTCTTGCCCTCTCTTGGGACGCTCTCAACCGACATCCTGCGCTAGTCCTTTGGTCCTGTCTTCTTCTCTTCTCCGTGCCCATATGCTTCTTGGCATTCTCGCGACTTCGGCACTTGAAGGAAGACCACACTCACACCAGGGTTGCCCTTCAAGCTCTCGTCACCGTCATAACACCAACGTGCTCATTCTGGCCCAGTCGCTACATTGAACTTGCGAGCGTACTCCGTTCACATATCGACATACCCCTTGAAGTGATCATCAAGGATACGATTGACGGTGTCATAGAGTTTCGCAACCCAATTGACAACTTGGTAGATCTCATAGGCTCGGGGGCTACTGTAAATGGGCATACCGTACGCATAACTATTGGGTGGAAGTGGTGGACCAATTGCTTTGAGTGGTGGATGCTTGCCAAGGTTCGTATTATCCATTATCTACGAGATATCAGAGTTACACAGGGGGCACCGATCGGACAGTCCAACTCAGGTACGTATATGCGGTAGTTCAGTTCAACTGAGTGTGCATCTATTACATGCTAGATTACCCATCGTTTCGTTCGCCAGGATCCATGCTGGGGCTGTCCGATTGGCGACACCGTAATATGCTCACTGCGAACAAGAGTCCCCTGGATCTTTCCCTGAATCCATTTGCTCTAACTTCGTCGACCTCGTGTCCTCTGCTTTGTCTCGACCGTCTTCCTCACGGCATAATTCCTTCCTTAAACGCGGGTTGCAAGGTGACACTGGAATTTACGGTTTTCTCCCCCTCTCTTCCAATGTTAACGGCGGCGCAAATTATCTCCACCATCCCGTTTATGATTTCCGAACGTCCATGTCGCCGGCCACGGCCGCTCGTCTCTGTCCTCAAACAGCTTCATGCATCATATGGCCCCAATTTGGTGATCGACTCACTTTCAAATGTTTCGGTTGACTACGAACATGCACTTCGTCACGTGTACAAGTCGTTCTCTGGGGAGCAGAAGGTCCGCGAGACGTGGGTGAAGGTTCTGGGTATTAGGGCGTGGCGTCGGGAGATGTTCCTCGTGGCCCTTGAGGCTGCACTTGTGCGTCGGGGGTGGATCGAGAGATGGGCTGTTCAAGTTACTGTTAAGTGAAAAACCCTTCGCCGTTCTACAGTTCATATCGACGTTCCGCATGCTTTTTTCGTCGCATTTATCCCCCCGACGACATACTTAACCTCTAATGCCTGTGTTCAAACCACTCTGTCATGGACTTTACCTTCATTGACACGCATATTATGGCATTCAAACAATTGTCATGTAGTAAAAACCATCAACATTGTTGAGACGTGTCACAAGATGGATGTTGCACGAGATCTCAGAGTGTCTTACACGCTGGCACACCGTGGCCCCAGGGTGAAAGCGCTCGGAGAGGGCCTGTGGTCATCACGAGGCAAAATAGCTAACATCAAACGGATGGAGTGATCTTACCTCGTCACATACTTTCATGAGGGACACAGGAGCTGCTTCACTTAACTTGAACGTAGCACTCTGGGTACATGAAATCACAACATATGTATAATTTAACTCTTGCATCCCTCCATCTCGTAAAGTTCAAGACTTAAACCACATCCTGCAGGTCAGATATTGAGAGCGGCTGTCTCCCATGTGTTCGTCGACGTGGGTTCCCAGGAGTCACAAGTGGCCGGACCCACATCTTCACGTGACCATATTTAGTTGCCGTTAGTAGTGCGCGAGGGAGGAATGTCAGGCAGCTTAGCATGTCAGCCTCGATGTGTTTAACCTGAATGAAGGGGGTAAGCAAGCGAAGACAACGGATAGCGATAGTATACCAATACTGGCTGGACTGCAGATACCTCGTTTCTGGATGGCGCAGGGTGATACCTAGGTGTTGAAAGTTGAGTTGTTGAGCCAATCCCACGACGATATGCCACAGCCAATGAGATGTTGGATGCCATTGAAACACGTGGATGATGGCCATGTTGGAGTTTTGGTCTGTGTAAAGCACTACTGGAAAAATCCCACTGTAATGATGAGGTTGGAATGAGTATGCTTATTCAACATGGACACGAGCAGACCAGGATCAATTTATTGTCCTCTCCAACACTACCGAAACGGTATGTCCGTCCGTCACATTTCGATGCATCAAATGCCACAGCAGATACAAAAGATGAGTGTCCTTGGCACCTAGCGACCACACGCTGTTCCCACGGGGAAAATATTGTCAAAAGGTCATCTTGTCCGCCCGTCTGGAAGACAATTGCCACATAAGCGAAGTGATCGTAGCATGAAGGAAATACCGTACCAGAATGAGCCGACCATCGGGTGACCATGCGACTGAGGTCAATGCGCCGAAGTATGACGCGTAACAATCAACAAGTCTGGGATGTCGTTAACAGAGGGATACGGAATGAATACCACTCACTGTTCAGCAAATGCGTCGATCACTCTTAGACAGCCATCCTCTGATATGGCGGCGACATGCTTGACGTCGGGAGAGAAGGCAAAATCTAAGTATGGAAGGTTCAACATGCTCACAAATTCATGGACGAAGCACGCACCCACAACAGAGCGCTTACTTAGCCTCCAATGGTTGACGGGATTTTTGGCAACTCCCTTATCTGCTCTTACACCCCCATTCGCGTTAGCTTCGGGATGCCATGGCGGCACAGTAACATGCATAGTCGTTAATGGATCCCATTCTGCTGCTGGTTGCGACTGATTCTGGGACGAATGTAAATTAGAATGCGGGAAAGACGGGGTTGATGTCTGGGTGGCGGGGATTGAGACACTGAATACCCCATCATCTCGTTCCTTGTCATAAACAATTATCGTGCCATCTGCATGGGAAACGAGGAAGAGCGTAGAGGATGCAGGGACCCAGCGCACTGCAGTACAAGGGAAAGAGGAAATGGAGCCCTCGAAAACCAAAATAAGCAACAAGTGATGTAGTGCGGCTGGTAATCACACCTGTTTGTTAAGACGACCATATCGACTAGCTATGGGATCTATGAAACAGTACCCTCAGCAGACACTTTCGGGGAATGCAAAGCCATGACACACCAAGCCAGACGAGATCGCCAGTATTAAACCCAATGACAACATCAAGTCTCTCGGGCGAAGCAGTGAGAGTGTTCACGTCATGACAGGTCGGAAATGCGGAAAAACTGATTCTAGTAAGTGGCTCCTGTTGCTTGATCATCAGCAATGGCGGAAACCAAGTTTAATACGTGCACACCTTGGCTTTCGTACCAACTTCATACCAGAGAAAGGTCTTACCGGAGTTGTAAAAGACGAATGTCACCTCACCCTGCTTGCTGGCAAGAAGCTTATTCAGTCCCTCGACACTCTGCATGCGGGTTATGAAAGTAGATGAAGTCGTGCGCATGTTATGCTTCGGCTTGGAAGAACTAGATTTCTTCTTCCCCGGGAGGGATGGGTGCGCAAAAAGCTTGTGGTGAGGTTCCTGGGACATCATCAAATCTTGCGCAGCAGTCGTTTGGGGGGATGTCACATCTAGTGAGGTGGGGTTGTCGTCTGGGGTGTCGCTGGACGATAAGCTGCGATCGTCTGGCAGCTGTTTTTCCTTGTCCCTGTCCTTTTCTCTCTCTCGCTCTTTGTCTCTGCGTGAATCCTTGTTGAGGTTCGCACCAAGTAACTGCGCCAAACCCGGCGAGCTCGCATGTTTCGAGTGGTTGAAGTGGACAGTGACGGTGGAGAGCCGTGTGGGGTATAGTTGAACGGTACTCGTTGGTGCTGGTATGTTGGGCGGCTTGTGCTCTTCTGTGACAGAGTACACGCCTTCCGGAGCCACGAATGCGCTGTCGTTCTCCATCGTTGCTGCTGCAGTCGTGACCGCGAGAACGTCGCTTTAATATGTACTATAGCAGGCGCGCGACGGACCTCGACGCCTTTCTCCAAGCTTCGCCAGCGAAGAGGCTGTAGAATGATGCGGCGGACCGGGATAGGAACGGTGGTGCTCGGCTATACTTGTAATCAGGTGAGGACCCGGATCTTGCACAGGGTTCCGCTGGAAGAAGAGCAGCCAGCTTGTCAATTGACCATGTTCATTACCAGCCCCTCTGCTCTCCGTCCTCTCACCCGTCTATCTACTGTCGTATGTCCCTTCGGTACATTTCTCAGCTCTGCCTCTGACACGGGACAGACGCAGCGCTCCCGGCGATGGTACTCAACCAACACCGTTGAGCCGCCACCAGCAGGTGGCCACCTCACCTCTGTGGCATCGTCGCAGCTCCTTCAATTCACTCGGGAAACTGCCCTCCGTACACCAGGTTTGACGTGGTCCGACGAAGACGATTCTGGCCCTGTGCGATCTATCGTGGGGGGTCGCGAAACAAGTAAAATGAACATGTGTCAGGCCGTAAGGGATGCGCTCAGGTACGATGGGTGGGCTTCACTATCTGTAATATTGACAAGCTGGCAGTATTGCACTTGCAAAAGACGACACCGCGGTAGTCTTCGGAGAGGACGTCGCGTTTGGGGGTGTATTCCGCTGCACCATGGTACGATTCGTACCCTTTCTACATGTCGTTCAGCTCTTATGTATCCTCTGTAGGGCCTTGCAGAAGAATTCGGTAGGGTTGTCGTTGCCTTACTTGTGCATGATGACAGACCGCAGTGCATACATACACACGAATAGGTCGTGAGCGCGTCTTTAACACCCCTTTGACGGAGCAAGGCATCGCCGGTTTCGGTGTCGGAATTGCATCTATGGGACACACAGCCATCGCAGAAATACAATTCGCGGACTACATTTATCCTGCTTTTGATCAGGTACGCTCTAACAAATATTCTCGTATTTTTGCCTCACCATCGACCCAGATAGTGAACGAGGCTGCCAAATATAGGTACCGCGCGGGTGGACAGTTTTCGATTGGTGGATTAACAATCCGCACACCAACGATGGCAGTCGGGCATGGAGGTTTATACCATTCGCAAAGCCCTGAAGGTTTCTTCGTTGGTGCTTCGGGACTGAAGGTTTATTCTCATTCTTCTGCTTCTACGGTCACAAAGCTAACAGAAGGGCACATCTTGATCACAGATTGTCATTCCCAGGTCCCCAATTCAATGCAAGGGGTTGCTCCTGGCATCGATTCGTGACCCCAATCCTGTTCTCTTCATGGAACCTAAGATTTTGTATCGTTCTGCGGGTAATTCTGTATGATTCTGTGATGTTTCTACTATACTCACATCGCAGCTACCAGTCGAGCAAGTTCCGATCGATGATTTTGTCCTCCCCCTCTCTCGTGCAGAGATCCTTACCCCAGGGTGTGATCTGACCCTCCTCTCATGGGGCACACCAATCTACCACTGTGAATCTGCCCTTAGTATTCTACGTTCTCCGCCAACGTCTTTAGAACCTCTTATTCCTGCCTCACTGCGCAGTGCCAAGGTAGAACTCATAGACCTACGCACTATACTCCCCTGGGATGTGGAGACCGTCGTGGAGAGCGTCAAGAAGACCCGGAGGCTGGTCGTTGTTCATGAAGCAGGATACACTGGTGGTGTCGGAGGCGAAATCGCAGCGGAAGTACAGAAAAGGGCTTTTTTGCGGTTGGAGGCACCTGTGAAGCGAGTCACCGGTTGGGAGTGAGCATCCTTTCTTCCTTTTGCTGTGAATATTCTAAGGTTCATGGTGACAGCGTACCCGCTGCGTTGCAGTTTGAAAAATTCAACATGCCGGATGCGATCAGGATTCTAGACGGTGTGATTGAAACTCTCACCTATTGAGTACCACACCCTCTTGGCTGAGGTCCGACACTCCACGGCATTGGTTACACAACCGTATACCTTACATTTACAGTGCTAGTCTGTCACGACAAGCTTGATGTACACTATGTTGTAAATGCATAATGACTTGAATGCATCACTCAAATGTATCCGATGGCTCTTCCTCAAATTCCTCTGTCATACCTTCTTCTACCTCATCCGAGTTCTGTTCCTCATCCATGTCTTCCATGCCGGCGTCCAAGTCTGGTCCAGATTCCTCGTTCTCTTCGTGGGGCGGTGTTGTGCCTTCGTCCGTGCGGCCACTGGATGATCCCTCCGAATCCTCCTCCGCCTACACGTAAACACAGACTAAACCACGAGATCGGACAAGGTGTTTACACGTACGTCGTTCTTTTCTTCTAGCAGTGTGGTGTGTCTGCCTATCGGAATATACCATACAAAACCGCGGTTCCGGACGTGTAGATTCTGATTTCGGGCACTGAGAGCAATGCTGTGGATGCTATGGGTGTGCACGTACGCAGTCCTCCAGGTCGTTCTCTTCATCGGACAAGTCGTCTGCCTCGCGTTGTAGATCTCTTACGTGGTTTATGCGCCCTTGATATCGATCGGCTTTAGGTAAAGGAGTTGGGCCTATGTGGGGTGGTTTAGGAAGAACAAGCGGGACGACAGGGTGTCGGGGTATGAGTGTTGGCGAGGCAATTGACATTGAACCAGATGTATAGTCTCGTAAGTATGTACTTGCTAGACGATGCTATATACGCGTGAGAAAAAAAACTAGGTGCCAAGATAGTTATAAATGAACCACGCCATCAAGCAGAAACAACCAAAGAGCGTCCGAGCGCTTATAGTCATGGTGCACTATGCTCACTAACCAACGTGTCTCCCGCACCTTCTCGAGTAATGCTCTCTGGGAGGACCCAGGGGCGTAGAAAGATGCCCACTCAGCCCATATTGAGAAAGCTTCTTCCTGTGACGACAAAGTGTGTTTGATAAGGTTGACTAGGTTGTGGGAACGGGCTCGCACCTTCCATGTGAGAAATGATTCTCGTTCAATGATCGTTGTCTGTACCACCTCCTGACCGGGAAATACTCCCCAAGTCACTGCGTTTTTTCCATCTTCAGGGATATTAGTCTTACATTCGCCCTAAGGTACACTATAATTAGGCCATTATTTCCAACTAAAAAACGCAACCTACCTGAGAGTTTGCTGCAAAATAATGGATCCAACCATTCCCTTCCCTTTCAATTTTTTTCTCGATCTGATGCACAACAACCTCTTCTGCAAAAAACTCAACAAACCCTTTCTGAAAGACGTAGCCACTCCTTGGTCCCCAGCCAAAGACTTCGTCGGTAGAGCTAGCATTATCGATTGCGGGTTGAGAGCAGACAGTCCATAGCCCTTGGTTGTTAAGGTTTTTCAAGTGCTCGAGGATTGTTCCAGATTCGGAAGACAATGGTGATGCAGAAAACGGCGTAGAGGGGATGTTGGAGTCAAGATAATCCAGGAAAAGCTTGTTCAAATCCTCCGTGCTGGTCGGATTACCCCAGTGGGATTGCAACTCATGGATCTAAGAGAGAAGTTCGAGTTGGGGTGGATAGACGGAACTGTGAGGGCCATACAGTGATTCCCAAACCACCCCACTGATCTTGTGTACCGAACGCGGGACTCTTATAGTCACCAAACCGACCGTTTGGAAACTCGTCCCAGGTCGCTGCATTGTTAAGTTCTCCGCATCCAGGAGGATCCACGTCCAGTGTCGGCTTACTTGTTAATGCGATCGCGGCGGTTGTAGTTGCAAGGCTCGGAGTAACTACCATGCCTGAACTAGGAAGCGGGGGGTGAATCGATGGCGGAGGAGAATCCTTATCTCGGAGTTCATAACCAAGGAACAACTCTGGGAGAGTAAAATGACCTTACAGCAATAAGTTTATTCTTGTTGATTGGTCTACCACCTGCCCATCCAAGATTCTCAAGGGCAAGCTGAACACTCTTTTCAAGATTGAGGGTGCAGAAATGAATACCAGAAACGAGGCCGGATTCTGTGATCCTTCGTATGATGTCAACGGCGAGACGAACACCGTAGTCCTTGACGAGTTGGTCGTCGTGCTATCGTGGTTCTTAAATAAGTTTCTAGCACAGCCGATCGAGGGACCCACCCGGATTGTGCCCAAGTCAGCCATGATATTAGGGGGAACCTGCGCTCCGCATAGCTTGATAACTCTGAGGAAGGATGCATATGTCTGTATGGGCATGACGCCGGGTATGATGGGCACCGTTATGCCTGTATGTTATCAGGAAACAGGCTCAATAATCCGGAAGCGACCGCTCACCTCTGCTCCGAACTCTTTGGGTCCACTCAATGAAATGGTCCGAGTCATAAAAGAGTTGTGTTACAATGAATTCCGCCCCTGCATCCACTTTCTGTTTGAGGATGTCGATGGTGTCGTCTTCGTTGGTATCATTTTCTGGGTGTCCTTCAGGGTAAGCTATAAAAGTGACGAGTTAGTATGCCCAGTTCTAACACTAGGTCGTGCTAATTACCCGCGACACCTATGCAGAAGTGAGGGGAGTACTCCTCCGAAGAACGTATATATTTGACCAGATCAAGTCCAGATGTGAATCGTGAATCAATCGGCGTCCAATGCTCTTGTCCGCGCGGAGGATCTGCGTGAAAAGGATAAGACATCGGGTGTCTAGGATGACTGACTAACCACCGCGGAGTGCTAGAATGTTCTGTATACCCCGCGTTTTCGCTTCCTGGAGATTTCGTCAGATACTGGAAACGGGAAGACCATTGACGCACGCGTAAAGCGTCATCAACCATGCCGGGAAGCATGTTTGTGCACGTCAGATGCAAAACAGTGTCGATGCCATATTCGGACTGCGTGAATCCGGCCAGATCGAGACTTCTGTCTCTCGTGGAGCCACCTGCACCCCATGTGACACTGATTGCAATGGGACGAAGTGCGGAGAGACGCGATATACGAGAGATGAGGTTGTCGAAGCCCTGCCTACTTTTCAACAGAAGGAGGTATAGGTTCACGCAGCAACCGACCTGATCAGTGCGAGGAGGGAAGAATTCGAATGTATAGAAAGGTTGGGTAGGGGAGTGTGAGGCGATCTTGTCGGACAGTTTCATTGTGGTCGTCGCTGTAAAATCATTATTAGATTCAGCGATCATGATTAGTAGGGCTTATTACGTAAACATATCACCGGATGCTTCCAAACAAGGGTAAACCACTCCGAACTAAACGCGAACTCATATCGATTCGGACCGACTCTAAACACAACGGAGAGTAACAGCTCGGAATTGCGCGACGCGACTCACCAAGATAACCACAATGGACGCTTTGTCGACACCCGCAACCGCTGACTTCTCTTCAACGCCCCCAAAGCGGACCAAGATCGTGTTGCTTGGCGACCAGAGTGTTGGGAAGACCAGCCTGATCACAAGGTCAGCCCCGGACGCGAAGACTGTTCCTCAAGTACTCGTTCTCATCTGGTATACATGCAGATTTATGTACGATACGTTCGACAACACCTATCAGGCTACGATTGGCATTGACTTCTTGAGCAAAACCATGTACCTCGAGGACCGAACAGTTCGGTTACAACTGTGGGATACTGCCGGACAGGTGAGCCAAGGCTTTTGGAATGTACCCATGCAGATGGCGATGGCTCACATGCGGTAGGAACGATTCCGTTCGCTAATACCATCATATATCCGTGATTCCTCTGTAGCAATAGTTGTATACGACATTACCAGTAAGTACCTTAAAGTTATACTTCAACTCAGCTTCCGTCGCTCACCTCTTTGGGTGCAGACCGTCAATCTTATCTGTCGACTTCAAAATGGATTGACGACGTACGATCAGAGCGTGGAAACGATGTTATCATCGTTCTGGTCGGTAACAAGGCCGACCTTTCAGAGAAGCGGTCCGTCCTTGCATACTGGCCCTGCGTTTTGCAGCGCATGTTTAACCCCTCGTCTCGTTCTAGTCAAGTTACGGTTGAGGAAGCAACCCAGAAGGCAACGCAAATGAATATCATGTTTATGGAGACCTCAGCCAAAGCTGGTCACAACGTCAAGTCGTTATTCAAGAAGATAGCCATGTCACTCCCTGGGATGGATAACAATGTGCAAGCAGACGCGCAGAACGCCAGTATGTATTCTGCTTGGGGTTATGTTAATCAGACCTAAATCGAGGCATTTCAGAAATTGACGTGACGACTACCCAAGTCCCTACTGTTCCGGAAGCTTCACAATGCAACTGTTGACGTGTCCCTCCGATGTCGCCCTGCACCCTCTCTTGTGACATTATATACCGGGATTTTGTTTCCGACATATCAATCATTTGCTACGATCCATTGACCGGATCTCCCAAATGCTACTATTTGCCCTGATCTGTCTGCTAACCACGGTTCATAGTGTTACCTACGCCTCTTGGATGGGTATCTTTGTACTGGGCCCACTGTTCATCCTTATGGCGTTGCTCTTCTGCTTTCAGTTCTCCCAGTCCAGTCCCATCCATTTCCGAATCTATGGTGAGTTGTTCAGATAATGTAGGTTTGGCCTCGGACCTGGATCTACTCAGACGAGTCAACCAAGCATAAGTGTCCTCAGGGTGTGGCTTACCCTCCAGTGGAAAGGATACCCCCACGCTGTCGTTCTACTTCCAAGTATTCGTCGATAGTCATGGTTGGTAGACGGTGGTCAGGCCGAAAAACCTGTGCATGCATGCGAGCACGGTCCGACACGTCCGCAGGCAAAATAGTAAAGGGCTGCAATGGCTGCAGCAATGATCAGTAAAGTTTAGATCTACATTTATTGGTGCCTACCTTGCCATGGGGGTCCAATAGGGGTCCTCTGTTGGAAAGTTCGGGGGCTGCATCGATTTTCCACATGCCCTCCTGGTCTTTCGTCTTTTTTTGT
>Ga0307508_10000145_pt1 | contig 84038 bp, 49 predicted proteins | sample 9_EM_MG_FD_203089 | JGI IMG/M metagenome (GOLD analysis project Ga0307508, IMG submission 203089) | Populus trichocarpa ectomycorrhiza microbial communities from riparian zone in the Pacific Northwest, United States - 9_EM | ecosystem: Host-associated > Plants > Roots > Unclassified | place... | reverse complement strand
TTCATTTGTTAGTGGCCGTTTGCTGGCTCAACTCATGAGAGAGATTAAGGCGCCCGGCAACCCTCAGACGCGACTCCGGACAAAAAGTTGCCCACCGCCGGCACCAAAGTCTGCATATGAGCGCAATCGCCTTCCTGTAGGGCTGGCCCTTGTGGCCACGCCTCCGCGTCGAGGTAACGGCATGGCCACGAGGGCCAGCCCTACGATTGGCTGGAACACACGAAATACCTGATTACGCCCCCCGGTGTCGCACGTAAACTTGCTCCACGCAGGGCTCGCCCCGAAACACCGAATTCACCTGGCTCACTCGTTTCATTCCCACGCGCTGCAGCAATCGAATGGAAGATAGATTGCGTTCATCGGTCATCGCAACGACCCGCTCGATCTTTGTGCACTCAAAGAGCACCTCGATCATCGTCCCCACTGCCTCGGTCGCCAGACCCTGCCCTTGGCATTCCCGGGCCAAACTGAATCCAACCTCTGCGTGCTCATTTTCCGGGCCGCACAGACAAAACCCTATATCGCCAATCAGCCGGTCCGTCGCCGGCTCGGCGATCCCGAGCTGAAACCATTCGCCCGCCACACCGAATAGAGCGGTATTCATTCCCGCAAGAAACGCGGTAGCCGCCGGAATCGGCATCGGCGACCATCCTTGAAACCTGCCGACCTCGGGATCCGCCCGATAAGCCTGAAACGCGGGCAAATCGTCCACCCGCAAACGGCGCAATACAATCCGCGAGCGCGTCCGCGGTAACGGATCAACCGTTCGGGAAATCATTTTAAGTCCGCTCCTGTTTGAAACCCTTGTCACCGAAGTCCGGTCCTTGGCCTACTTTTTCCCAGCCTTACCTTTCTTCACAGAAGACTTCTTCGCCAAAACTTTTTTCGCTTTGGGTTTTGCCGCTCCCTTGCGCGATCCTGCCATGGCGGAGAGCAGCAGCCGGCCTTTCATTTTCGCGTCTTCAAGTCCGACAAAAAATGGTGGGGCGGTAAACTGCCGCGCAAACTGAAAGGGAGTCGAACTCGATGGCTTGGTCGCCTTTGGCATACCCTGAGGTTATTCCCCAAATGAAATCAGACAAGCCGTTTCAAGTGCAACGGGACAGTGGCTGCCGACCGCAATTGTAGCCCGCGCCGGGAGGCGCGGGACCCTGCGCTCTCCATCGACGGGCTCAGGACCTTGAGCGAAGCCGAAAGGCCGCGCAGGGCTACTTTGCTGAGCGGGATGGAGCGCGTACCCCTCACTTCAGATTTGAAAAATCCGTCGGTGTGAGGAAAACGGAAACCGGCGCATGAGCGAGGATCTTGCCCTTCTCTTCCGAAGCGGTGCGGACCTTGATCCACTCCGGATCGGCTTGAAATTCCGCCCATGATTTGGTCGCAGCCTCGCGAGTGTCGAAAGCGAGAAGATAAACGAGCGTCTTTCCCGCGCCTTTGTCGGCATCGAGCGGATGCCAGTAAGGCAAATTGGTAAAACCATGCCGCCTGAACAGGTCGATCGTGTGCTCCCGGAATCGAGCGTCCAAAGCCTCCAATTTACCTTCGTTGGTCGTGTAAGTCCTGAGCTCAAATATGTGGGGCCTTTGCGTGAACGCGCGAGGAGCGGGCGAATAATCCGTCAACGCGAGATAAGTCGATTCCACCGAATCGACCAGCTTTCCCTTGGCTTCACTCGCTTTCTGCACCGCCTGCCATTCCGGGTCGGCACCGAACCCTTTCCACGATTCCTGCGCCGTCTCGCGACTCCGGTGCTGCAGCACATAATAGAGTTTGCTGCCGTCCTTCTGATCCAATGGCGTCCAGTAACCGATGTTCACCATTCCGTGTTTCTCGAACAGCTTGCACGTGTGATCGCGAAAGCGCGCGAGCAGCTCGGGCATTTTGCCCTCGTGAGCAGTGTAAACCCGAAGTTCGTAAACCGGAGCAGGCGGCAGCGCCGCCGAAAAACCATTCGCCACGAGCGAACCGAGCAAGACAAGGCCGAGAATACCAAGGAGTTTTTTCATGGGGTACGGAAGAGACGACATAATCACGGATGGAGTTTCGGAGCAAAGCTGATTTGGCCCACGAAATGGCACGAAAAGGCGGCGTGGATATCGGAGGACGGAAGAAGAAGTTGAACCACTGATTTTCACTCAGTGCCACTGATCCGATACCTGCAAATGATGCGTAATTCCCAGCAAGCGGGACGCTCGCTGCTACTTTTGCCACTTCCGATTTCGCGTCCTTTCGTGTGTTTCGCGGGCAACCTCCGGGAAATGCATATCCATTATGCGCAGTATTCGCAGCTCTAAAGATTGAAGGACTGAACTGGAACTGATCGTTCAGGTTGTGGGTCAACGCCTGATGCTGAGAAGCCTTCGTGCGGGATTATTTTATGTTTATACTGTTACCGTTGCCTGGATTGCCACGGGATACTCGGAGGAAATCACGAAGGATCCCAACGCGCTTTTCCAGCAGCTCTGCCTTAACTGCCATGATGGCGGCAAGGCCCCTCGCCTGCGGGACGGAGATTTCAAGCATGGGTGGGACGATGCAAGTCTGACGCGCAGTATTCGCGATGGTTATCCGGGCACCGGAATGCCGGCATTTGGTCCAACGCTGGCGGCCACCGATATTCAGGCGCTGGTGGTGTTGCTGCACGAACGCATGGCAGGGACGGTGGTACCCGAAACCAACGTTCCAATCGACCCGTCGGTAATTCACCACAGTGAACTCCAAGCCTACCGCATCGAGACGATTGTCGACCAAGGCCTGCAAGTGCCATGGTCGTTTGTTTTTTTGCCCGATGGCCGGATTCTTCTCACCGAACGCAAAGGTCAGCTGCGCATCATTGATCAGGGCAAGCTGATCGAACAACCGTTGAGTGGCGTCCCGGCCACGATCGAAGCGGGCGAAGGCGGCATGATGTCGCTCGCGCTCGATCCGCACTATGAGCAAACCGGCTGGATCTATCTCGCTTTCAGCGATCCCGGTCCCGGCGACACCGCGATGACGAAAATCGTCCGTGGCAAAATCCATGGAAATCAGTTTACGAATATCGAAACTATATTCTCCATCCCAATGGAGAAATATCCACACGGCTATGTCGGGTTCGGATGCCGGATGGAATTTCTAGGCGAGTATCTTTACTTCACCATCGGCGATCGCGGACTGCATAAGGACGCGCAGAACCTCGATTCGCCGTACGGGAAAACCCACCGGGTGTTTGCCGACGGGAAAATACCTGCGGACAATCCGTTCGCCCAGACTCCAGGAGCCTTTCCGTCAATCTGGAGTTACGGACATCGCAATTCCCAAGGGCTCGCCTTCGATCCCCGCACCCACGCGCTGTGGGAAACAGAACATGGCCCGCGCGGTGGTGATGAGTTAAATTATATCGAAGCGGGAAAAAACTACGGCTGGCCGGTTATTACTTTTGGAATCAACTACGACGGCAGCGCTATTTCAGATAAAACCGAAGCGGAAGGCATGGAACAGCCCATCCTGCATTGGACGCCATCGATCGCCACCAGCCAGATCGCATTCTACACGGGTGACCGGTTCAAAGGATGGAAGAATCATCTCCTCCTCGGATCGCTGGCCCAGCAGCGATTCATCCGGTATGAAATCGATGGCAGGAAAATCGTACACGAGGAGGAACTGTTCAAGAATCTCGGCCGTATCCGTGATATAAGAACAGGCCCCGATGGGCTGATCTACATCGCGATCGAACAACTGCGCGGGCAATCCGGGCGGATCTTGAAACTGGTCCCGGTGGAGTGATTCAAAACGGGCAGTGGCTTGCCGGGAAAGCACCCGGATTGGAGACGGAATATCCGCATCAAATGTACTTTCCCCGGAGCCCTCGATCGGAGGGCTGCGTGTCAGGCTCTACCACGTAAACAGTAGACGGAACGTGACGGAAAATATTAGATCATTTGTCCAGCGCGTTTCGACAAAGCTTCAGTAACACCTCGGGAGATTGGCTGACGGGATTTACAAGGGTGCTCAATTTTTCGTGGCCTTGGACGGCACATTGCATCTTCGCCAGATAGTAGTCGCCGGAAGCGATGGCGACGTTCGGGACCTTGAGCGCGTTCGCTGTCACCACCGCGTGAAACCGGGTGGAAATAACAAAATCGTAACCGCGAATCGCCGCAGTCGCCCGGTGAATGTTCATTTCCGGTTGCAATACGGCATTCAGCGGCAGTCCGGCGTGCTTAAAGAGACGCACCATCTCGCGGAAGTCATACTGCAGGGAAGTATGGAAACAAAATCCTTCAATTTCGTAATCGGGATACTGCGCCTTCAAACCCCGAAGACCGCTTGTCCACCACTCGGTCGCATCGTGATTCGCGGCCCGGCCCGATTGAGGAAAAATACAGACGCCAATTTTGCGCGGCCGGTCCGTCCTGACCGTTTCCCCCGCGGGATACCAGGTTTCCAATAATGCAAACGCGTCGTCCGGCTCCAAAGTTGGCTTCAACCCGCGGGAACGGCAAAAATCATAGGACGCCTGGTCACGAACCCTCAAATCCGCCGGCCGCAAGCCGTTGACCACTGTATCCGCCCAATGCGCGGATTTGAACGGACCAAGACCCAGAGGCGATGTGACCACGGGTAATTTGATCTGATTGGCCAGAACAATGGGTGGCATCCAAAATTCCAGTGGAAATAAATCCGTCAGATAGCCGCCGCCCGTAAGATAGAGACAGCGGGCGTCCCGAATACAGTTCGCCCAATCAGTATTCATGGACGCGTTCAAATCGGCTTCGCCGGGATCGCTTTTATCGCTCCCGAAAAACGATCGGAATTTATTCAGGATTCTCTCCCGGCGGGTCGGCTTTGGGCGGCTGGGAGGCCTGACGTAAGGAACCACCAACATCCCGGGGAAAAGCCACGTCGTGTATTCAGGATTGTGGCTGAGGATCGCAATGGATTGGCCAAATCGGCTCTGCACTTTTCGTATGGCTGCAGCGAGTAAGAGATCGTCACCGATGTTACCCCACGCATAGCCACCCCAGATAACACAATCGAATTTCTTTGATTTGATCCGGTCACCCGCGGTGAAAGCTTCGTCCATGGATCAAGCGTTGGCTATGTAGGCCCCGCTTGAAACAGATAAATGAGTGTATCCAACACTTCAGGCAAACCCCGATGGCGCGCTTCAGGTTAAACCTTTATTATGATTAAAACAGGATAAGGGCATGGGGTTGGTTGCTGCAGCATTGGACGTCGGTCGGCGCACACTTTTTTAGTCTGCTGCTTTGAACGGCACTCATTGACGCTGCCGTTGTCCTACGACCGCCCAAACCAGAACTAGTGAAAACTTCTCCCATTAGATTCCTCAGCTCCTCATATTTAATGATCGGTGGCAAAGTTTCAGCTCGTCTGCCATTCCAAGTGAGCCGGTCATTCGCCAGGCGCAATTCAAGCATCAAATCGATATTCCGAAAATGACCGTTTCCATAATTATCTGTACGCGAAATCGCGCCGACAGCTTGAAAAACACGTTGGAATCGATCGGTCAGACCAGTGTACCTGCAGGCTGGAAGGTCGAGGTGATTGTCGTCGACAACAACTCGTCCGATCACACCGCGTCGATCGTCCGCGATGCGCGCTTGGGGAACGTGGATTTGCGCTACGCCAATGCGCCCATTCCTGGACAATGCCAGGCGCGCAATACCGGGCTGCGGGAGGCAAAGGGTGAAATTATCATGTTCACGGACGATGACATCCACGTTCCATCGAACTGGATACCTGCCATGTGCCACCCCATCCTGAATGAGGCGGCCGACGCGGTGACTGGAGGTGTGACTTTCCCCCCTAATGTACCCGCGTTGTCGCTGCGCCCGTTTTCGTCCCTCCGCAGCTGGTTCGCGTGCACCGAAGATCTGGACCCTCAAAAACCCTCCAGAATGGTCGGAGCGAATATGACATTTCATCGTCGGGTGCTCGACCGGATTTCCGGTTTCGATGTCGAACTCGGACCCGGGGCTCTGGGCTTCGGCGACGACACCCTGTTTTCACGGCAAATCCAGGTTGCCGGCTACAAATTGGTGGGCGCGCTCGACGTGGTGGTTGAACATCATTTCGATTTGTCGCGTCTCACGAAGGAGCGGTTGATTAATCTGGCGCGTAACATGGGCCGGACGCAGGCGTTCATCGCCCACCACTGGGGTCATCAGGTTGTTCAACGGTTGCGGCGGAAATACATCCGGACCAAACTGCATCAGCTTTGGGCGCGCAGATACGCCCTCATCAACGAACGCACGGACACCCCCGCATTTTTTCACGCGCTTAAAATGGAACAAGACCACGCCTTTTACGCGGAGTACTTCGTTCAAAAACGACGACCTTTCAAGTACGCCCTGCGAGGCTTAAAGCCACTGGCGCAAAATGACGCCGCGTAGCATAATGGATTCCCCGGTGATCCAATCAGTCGGGGCTTACCCGTCATATCTTGACCCGGCTCCACCTGGACATGCACTTCTCTTGCGCGGAAAGGAACTATTATTCCGGCTGCCAAATCACGAAACTTTATCTGCTTAACCCTTCTCTGCTGAGCGCGCCCATTTCCGCAGTTGAACCACGCATCATGCGACTTATTCAAAAGCGAATACCAGGGTCTTTTTCAAAAGGGCTGACGGGCAAGGTACTGAGACGAATTTTTATCCCGGCCTATCAAAAAAGAACCGGACATAAATTAAGCCAGTTGCAGGCGGAATGGGTGGTGCAGGGATTTTTTAGCAGGCTCTGGCAGTATCGTTTTGCCGCCCGCGATTCCTTGTCCCGCCCCTACAAGGAAGTTCGCTGCGACTGTGAATTCGGTCCGGAGCTGAAGTATTATCTCCCCTATGCATATTGGCACCACCTCAACGGTACGCTGAAGCAGACCACGTCGTTTGCGGGAACCCGCCCGTTCTACTTTTTCAGTCCCGATCACGTGGAACGCACCGGAACGCGGAAATATATTTTGGATCCCAATGTACCCAATTCAGAGGATCACAATTTTTCCTACACCTATCGCCGATGGGCACAGGTTCCGCTGAAGGAAACCTTTCGAAATGTCTTAAAATTCAGCTTCGATAAACCGCTGGTTATTATCTCCAATAAATTCAACCGCGAATGGAACGGTTACCCGGTTAATTTTCTCTCAGCAGAAATCCTTGGAAGCATCATCCAGCGCCTGGTGCCACACTACACCGTCGTGTACAACCGCCCGGGCGAGGGTTTGATCGTACTCGACAACAACGACGCCCAGGAGCTCAGGGAAAAGGAATTCCTGCGGGTGCACTTTCCCCAGGTTTTATTCGCGGAGGATATTTTTGCGCAGCGAAAAGAAGAGGTGAACGGATTCAACCACCTGCAACTTTGCCTGTACGCGCAATGCGAGCGGTTCATTTCGGTTCAGGGGGGAAATTCCGTCCTCGCAAGCTATTTTGGCGGGACAAACCTCATTTACCAACGGCAAGGAAATGAAATCCTTTTCGGAGAATTGAACACCATCTATCCGAGACTGGCGGGGACTGCCTGTTACGGTTATTCCAATTACGAATCGCTTCTCCAAGCCGTCGACCACCACTACGGTATCCATTCCAGCAATTCAGTCACCGCTTCATCGTGATGGAGCCTCTCCGTGTTCGATCAAGGCCTGGATGCAGATGCACGGGTCTTTCACGAAGCACGGAGGGTTTGATGCAAACGCGAAGACTTCAGATTTTGAACCACTGATTTTCACCGATGCGCACTGATCCTAAATTCCGAAGTCAGTTAACCGCTAATTTTCGCTAATCGGCGCTAATGCAGACAATAGCCGGTTTTCGTTCGGAGATTTCTGTTCACCTATCAGGTGAACCAATTTCTGGTTCAGTTCCTTTCGAATTTCTTGATTAGCGTCAATTAGCGTGGATTAGCGGTTTCTCATCTGAGTTTTTTAGGCTGATCTCGGAACGGGTAATAATTCAAGATAGACCCACCGGGCCGTCCGCTCTGTGGTCGGCAATATCGTGCCGGCGCGCCCTACTCTCAGAAATCCAAGTGCTATGCGTATGACTGACGGTCCCAGCAGGCGGGACGCCCGCTGCTACTTTCCCTTCTCCCAATTTCGTGCCCTTTCGTGTGTTTCGTGGGCAATTCTGAAGTTCAGGTGTATCCATTCGCACCATTCGCGTAATTCGCGGGCAAAAAAAGCGCCCACGTTTTCGTGGGCGCTAGAGATTGAGGCAGATAGTTATCTTACGGCAGGTCGGTCGAACCCATCAGGTAACGGTCGCATTCGCGGGCGGCGCCACGACCTTCATTGATGGCCCAGACAACGAGACTCTGACCGCGGCGGCAATCGCCGGCGGCAAAGATCCCCTTGATGCTGGTCGTGTACTTCTCGTGCTCCGCCTTGATGTTGGAACGGGCATCGGTCTCGAGATTGATCTCCTTGAGCAACGCCTGTTCAGGTCCAAGGAAACCCATTGCGAGCAACACGAGCTGTGCTGGCCGCGTTTTCTCGGTGCCGGGAATTTCCTGCGGCACGAACTGACCTTTGTCGTTCTTGCTCCATTTGATTTCGACCGTGACGAGTTCTTTCACGTTGCCCTTTTCGTCGCCCACGAACTTTTTCACCGTGGTGAGATAGACGCGTGGATCGGCGCCGAACTTCGCAGCGGCTTCTTCCTGGCCGTAATCCATCTTGTAAGTCTTCGGCCACTCCGGCCAGGGATTGTCCTCGGCACGCTCCAGCGGCGGTTTCGGGAGAATTTCGATTTGGGTGATGCTCTTGCACCCGTGGCGCATCGAAGTGCCAACGCAATCGGTGCCGGTGTCGCCACCGCCGATCACAATCACGTCCTTCCCCTTCGCGTGGATCGGAGCGTGGTCTGCGCCACCATTGAGCACGGCTTTCGTGTTCGCGGTGAGAAACTCCATCGCGAAATGCACGCCCTTCAGGCTGCGGCCTTCGATCGGAAGATCGCGCGGCTGGGTTGCACCCGTGCAGATGACGGTGGCGTCATATTCCTTGAGGAAAATCTGCGGCTCGACGTTGTCGCCCACATTCGCATTGCAGATGAACTTAATGCCCTCGTCCTCCATCAACTTGATGCGACGAAGCACGATCTCCTGCTTATCCAGCTTCATGTTCGGAATACCGTACATGAGCAAACCACCCGGACGATCGGCGCGTTCGAAAACCGTCACGCTGTGTCCGGCGAGATTGAGCTGCGCTGCGGCCGAAAGACCCGCGGGACCGGAACCGATAACAGCGACCTTCTTGCCCGTGCGCACCTTGGGCGCCTGGGGAACGACCCATCCCTCGTCCCAACCGCGATCGGTGATGGCCGCCTCGATGTTTTTGATCGTGACGGGCGGATTGTTGATGCCCAACACGCAGGAACCTTCGCACGGAGCCGGACACACGCGGCCGGTGAATTCCGGGAAATTATTCGTCTTGTGCAGGCGATGCAGCGCTTCCTTCCAGAGGCCGCGGTAGACGAGATCGTTCCACTCAGGGATCAGATTGTTGATCGGGCAGCCCGATGCCATGCCACTGATAATTTTGCCAGTATGGCAGAATGGGACGCCGCAATCCATGCAGCGCGCGCCCTGCTGGCGGAGTTTTTTCTCCTCCATGTGATGATGGAATTCCTTCCAATCATGCGTGCGTTCGAGCGGCGTGCGATCGACGGGGAGTTCCCGTAGATATTCGATGAATCCAGTTGGCTTGCCCATGGTGTGAGAAAAGTAGCGAGTAGAGAGTAGCGATTAGAGGGAACGGCTTAATTGCCGCCGACACGCGAAAGGTCGCGGGCGTTTTCCTCGAAGGCGGCCATAACAGCCTCGTCGCCGGTGAGTCCTTGCGTCTGCGCGCGGTCGATACAGGCGAGCATGCGCTTGTAGTCCTTCGGCAAAACTTTGACGAACTTCGGCACGGTGAGGTCCCACTGGTCGAGCAATTGCTTCGCCCGGGTGCTCTTCGTGTAGTTGAGGTGATTCTGGACGAGCTGGCGCACTTCCGCGATCTCCTTGGGAGTCTCGAGTTTCTCGATGCCAACCATCTGGGTGTTGACCCGCTTGGCGAAGTCGCCGCTCTCGTCGAGCACGTAGGCGATACCGCCCGACATACCAGCGCCGAAGTTGCGTCCGGCACGACCGAGGACCACGACGCGACCACCGGTCATGTATTCGCAACCGTTGTCACCGATGCCTTCAACCACGGTGTCGACACCGGAGTTGCGCACCGCGAAACGCTCGCCCGCGAGACCGCGGAGATAAACTTCACCGGCGGTCGCACCGTAAAGTGCGACGTTGCCGATGATCATGTTTTCCTCGGCCTTGAAGGTCGCGGATGGCGACGGATAAATGATGAGCTTGCCGCCCGAGAGGCCCTTGCCGACGTAGTCGTTCGCATCGCCTTCGATGGCGAGGGTGATGCCGCGCGTGACGAATGCACCGAAACTTTGGCCGGCGGAGCCCTTGAACTGCAAACGGATCGTGTCGTCCGGCAGGCCTTTCGGACCATACTTCTTGGTTACCTCGTAGCTAACGATCGTACCGGTAACGCGATTAACGTTACGGATCGGCACTTCCGCGACGACCTTTTCGCCGCGGGCGATCGCGGGTTCGCAAATACCCAGGAGCGTCGTGATGTCGAGCGAACGGTCGATGCCATGATCCTGCTTGATGGAGCAGAAACGACCAACTTCAGGTCCGACTTCGGGCGCGTAAAGTATGTTGGAAAAATCGATACCCTTGGCCTTCCAATGATCGATCGCCTTGCGCGGTTCGAGCGTGCCGACCTGGCCGACCATTTCTTCAATGGTGCGGAAACCAAGCTGCGCCATGATTTCGCGAGTTTCTTCAGCGACGAAGCGCATGAAGTTGACGACGTATTCCGGCTTGCCGGCGAACTTCGCACGAAGGCGCGGGTCCTGCGTGGCGATACCAGCTGGACAAGTGTTCAGATGGCAAACGCGCATCATGATACAACCCGTGGTGACGAGCGGAGCGGTCGCGAAACCAAATTCCTCGGCGCCGAGCAAGGCGGCGATGACGACGTCACGCCCCGTCTTGAGCTGACCGTCGGTTTCAACCGCGATGCGGCTGCGGAGATTATTGAGCACGAGCGTCTGGTGCGTTTCAGCCAGACCGAGCTCCCACGGCAAACCCGCGTGTTGCAACGAGGTTTGTGGAGAAGCACCGGTGCCGCCGTCGTAACCCGAGATGAGAACGACGTCGGCGTGCGCCTTCGCGACGCCCGCGGCGATCGTACCCACGCCCACTTCGGACACCAGCTTGACACTGACGCGCGCGTGCCGGTTGCCGTTCTTCAAATCATGAATCAACTCGGCCAAATCCTCGATCGAGTAAATGTCATGGTGCGGCGGCGGAGAAATCAAACCGACGCCCGCGGTGGTGCCACGAGTCTTCGCAACCCATGGATAAACCTTTGAGCCGGGCAGCTGACCACCCTCACCGGGCTTTGCACCCTGCGCCATCTTGATCTGAAGTTCCTTGGCGTTGACGAGGTATTCGCTCGTGACGCCGAAGCGGCCGGAAGCGACCTGCTTGATCGCGGAATTCTTCGAATCGCCATTGGGCAATGGAACGTAGCGGGCGGGATCTTCGCCGCCCTCGCCCGTGTTCGACTTGCCGCCGATACGGTTCATCGCGATCGCCAGCGTTTCATGCGCCTCGCTTGAGATGGAGCCGTACGACATCGCGCCGGTCTTGAACCGCTTCACGATGCTCTCAACTGACTCGACTTCGGACAATGGGATCGGCGTCGACTGCTTAAAGTCGAGCAAACTGCGCAGCGTGCAGAGGTTCCTGCCCTGCTCGTTGACGAGCTTCGCATACTCCTTGAACGCCGCGTAATTGCCGGTGCGCGTCGCCTTCTGCAGACGGTGAATTGCCTCTGGCGTAAATAAGTGCGCCTCGCCCTCGGCGCGCCATTGATAGATGCCGCCGACCGGGAGCACGTGACCGTTGACCTGGCGATCCGGATACGCCGCGCGATGACGCGTCAGCGTTTCCTTTGCGATCACGTCGAGGCCAATGCCGCCGACCCGCGATGCGGTCCAGGTGAAATAGTGATCGATGACATCCTGGCGAATGCCGAGCGCTTCGAACACCTGTGCGCCGCGGTAGCTCTGGATCGCGGAAATGCCCATCTTCGACATGACCTTGATCACGCCCTTCGATGCGGCCTTCACGAAGTTCTTGCACGCGGTCTTGTGGTCGATGTTCACCAGCGCGCCTTCGCGGATCATGTCGTCGATCGACTCAAACGCCACGTACGGATTCACGGCGCTGATGCCGTAACCAATGAGCAGTGAGAAGTGATGCACTTCGCGCGCCTCACCGGTTTCGAGCACGAGGCTGGCGCGAGTGCGCAGACCTTCGCGAATAAGATAGTGATGCAGGCCTGAAACCGCGAGCAATGCGGGGATCGGCGCGAATTCGCGATTCACGCCGCGATCGCTCAAGATGATCACGTTGACCTCGTCTTCCTCGATGAGGCGGCGGGCCATCGCGCATAATTCTTCCATCGACTTCGCCAGACCCTTTTCGCCGCGACTGACGCGGAAAAGAATCGGCAGCGTGCCGAGTTTCAACCCGGGCAAGTCCATGCGACGGAGTTTCGCGAATTCCTCGTTGGTGAGAACGGGCCACTTCAACTCGACGCGACGGCAGGCCGTCGGGCCGGGATGCAACAAGTTCCCTTCGGAACCGAGACGCGTCTCAGCGGACGTGATGATTTCCTCACGGATACAGTCGATCGGCGGGTTCGTGACTTGCGCGAAAAGCTGTTGGAAATAATCGTAGAGCAAGCGCGGCTTGTTCGAGAGAACCGCGAGCGCCGTGTCGTTGCCCATCGAACCAATCGCCTCGACGCCATCGCGGGCCATCGGTGCAATCAACATGCGTTCGTCTTCGTTCGTATAGCCAAACGCGATCTGACGCTGGAGCAGCGTCTCGTGGTCGGGCAAGGGAACTTCCGGGGCGGCCGGGAGATCTTCAAGGTAAACCAAATGTTCGTCGAGCCACTGGGCGTAAGGGCGCTCGTTGATGAACTGCTGCTTGATCTCTTCGTCCTCGATGATGCGACCCTGTTCGGTGTCGACGAGGAACATGCGGCCGGGTTGCAGACGACCGTTCATTAGAACGTTCTCTGGCGGAATATTGAGCACCCCGCTTTCCGAGGCGGCGACAATCATGCCGTCCTTGGTCATGGTGTAGCGTCCGGGACGCAGGCCATTGCGATCGAGGATCGCGCCGATTTGCGTACCGTCAGTGAAGCAGATCGCGGCCGGGCCGTCCCACGGCTCCATCAAGCAAGCGTGGAATTGGTAGAACGCGCGGCGGGCCGGATCCATGTTCTCGTCGTTGGACCATGGCTCAGGCACCATCATCATCATCGCGTGGGCCATCGGCCGGCCGGCCAGCACGAGCAGTTCGAGAGTGTTGTCGAACATCGCCGAATCGGAACCGTTCGGATTGATGATCGGCAAAATCTTCTTCATGTCGTCGCCAAAGGCCTCGGACTCGAAGAGCGCTTCGCGGGCGTGCATCCAGTTGATGTTGCCGCGGAGCGTGTTAATTTCGCCGTTGTGCGCGACGTAGCGGTACGGATGCGCGCGGTCCCAACTCGGGAAGGTGTTGGTGCTGAAACGCGAGTGTACCAGGGCGATCGCCGTTTCCATCGCGGGATTCGACAGATCGAGGAAATACTTATGCAGCTGATCGGTGAGCAACATGCCCTTGTAGACGATCGTCTTGCAGGAAAGGCTGGCCACATACCAGGACTCGGCACCGCTCATCGTGGAGGCGCGGATCTCGGAATAGGCACGCTTGCGGATGAGATACAGCTTCCGCTCGAAAACCTTTTCGTCGGTCACTTCTGCGCCGCGGCCGATAAAGATCTGGCGCATGAACGGCTCGCAGGCCTTCGCCGAATCGCCGAGTGACGAGTTGTCGACCGGCACCGTCCGCCAGCCGAGAAACACCTGGCCTTCGGACTGGATGATTTGCTCGAAGGTCTGTTCCAGCTTGCGGCGAACCGTCTGGTTGCGCGGAAGGAAAAAGATGCCGGAACCGTATTCGCCGGGCGCCGGGAGAGTGATGCGCGACTTCTTGCAGGCTTCCTTGTGAAAAGCATGCGGCATCTGGATCAAAATACCTGCGCCGTCACCGGTATTGACCTCGGCTCCTGCTGCACCGCGGTGGTCAAGATTGCGAAGAACCTCGAGACCGTTCTGCAAAATCTGGTGCGATTTGCGGCCCTTTACGTCGACAACAAAGCCGACGCCGCAAGCGTCGTGCTCAAATGCCGGGTCGTACAAACCCTGCTTGCCGGGGCGACCAAAGTTGTTGGCCGGTACGGCGCTGGACGATTCATTCTTCTGGGTGGACATGGAAAGAGAGGACGACCGGGGAGCTTGTGACATCGTGGGAAAAATCGGGTATGAGGAGGGTGTCGGGTCAGCCAACAAAACGGGAAGCGGTCAAACGAGCGAAGGAAGCGCGAGCCGGGAGAACAAAGAAAAATGCCGGCTCAAAACCAAGGAAGGAAAACGAGGATGTCAGTGTGTTGCTCACCGTTGTCAGGTCGAAGGATAAGAAGGTTGGATGGATGAATGGGTCGCAGCTGCTTGTGTGCCATGGCGCGGCCGGATCTGCGGAACAAAGCCAAGCGCGCGGGAGATCAATCAACGCTCTGCTCCCCTGCTTCTGGCAATCCTGTTTTTTGCTTTACGAAAGGAAAAACGCACAATTATGCGCCTAATCCGAGTGAATCTGTGCTGAACGCCATAACGAGGGTTATTCTGTCATAAAAACCGCCCAGCCAGCGCGGTGAATTTGAGGCTGGGTTCGATGGAGCCCGACGGTCTAACACAATGGATCATTTTCCGTGTGTTCTGTGTATTCCGTGGTTCCCAGTCTGGAATTTTTGACCACGGAATACACAGAACACACGGAAAAAACATACCTTCATTTCTTTGTCGCTCGCCGGACAAATCTGAAAATCCCCGGGAGTTTTTAACCACTAAGCCGTAACAATTCAGTCGAACGGCAACCTCTCTCTTACAAGTTAGAGACCGATGGTGGTCGCTGGTTTCCACACCGGCGACAAGGGACCTCCGAGCGCGCCGAAGCGTCGGTATGGAAACCGACGCCCACCCGATTGCATCGTTACGGCTAAGCCACACCAAGGACTCACTAATTTGAATGCTTCGGAAGGGCTGCTCATCAATTTTGTTTCCCGGTCTTCCTGAGTCCTCGCCCGGTCATGAGATCATTTTTCCGTGTGTTCTGTGTGTTCTGTGGTGCCCAGATCGGATTTTTCTGAACCACGGAACACACAGAACACACGAAAAAAAACACGCTTTCGTTTCTTGAGCTCCGCTCATTGTCACTGATTACCCTTAATCGAGGATATCATTTCAGCAATCAGACTGGAAATATTCTTACTGTAAGAATGCCGGTCCGTTGAAATCGGTGGAACAATTTCTTTTCGTTCATCAACCCCCATCCGAAGCACCGCTTTGCTTCATGCTTTCTTCCACCCCTTCTCCTGTTTTTCGCCGGCCTGCGTTAATGCAGCGGCTTCGTTGTCCATTCAATTAGATAGCCAAGAACCCTGACAAGACATGCCCATGAACCAAACACCCCAAACCAAAACCGCGCGCTGGCAAATGCTGGCGCTTACCTGCGCACTGGCGATCGCACCGACCGCCTGGTCGCAAACCAAAGCGCCCGCTCCTGCAGAAACACCTGCCAAGGCTGACGCCAAAAAAGCCGCCCCAGTCGAATCGACAAACCAGAAGGTAGAGGATGAACAAGTAGTGCTGTCGCCATTCGTGGTCACCTCCGCCAAGGACACGGGATACTATGCGGCAAACACGCTTGCGGGTAGCCGCATGAACACGAATCTTGCGGACCTAGGCGCTGCGATCTCGATCGTTAACAAAGCACAGATGGAGGATTTCGCCTCAACCAATGTGAACGATGTATTTCGTTACGAGGTGAACACCGAGAGTTCGAGCACCTACACGCCCGGGACGAAAACCTTCCGCAACGACGGTATCCTTGACGTGAATGCGGGCGGTACGCAGGGCAACTCTGTAAGTTCCTTCACAAACGCCCAAGCCAATCGCGTGCGTGGTCTCGGTGTTCCCAGCGCAGCCGTCAATTATTACCCGTCAAACGGGGCAGTGGCGCCCGATTCGTACAACATCCAATCAGTCGAAATTAGTCGTGGCCCGAATTCGATGTTATTCGGACTTGGAAGCCCGGCGGGTATCGTGAACGAGACCACTGCGCAAGCACTGGTGGATGATAATTTCAACCGCGTGCAACTTCGCACAGACGATCGGGGCAGCTTCCGCACCAGCTTTTCGTTCAATCGCGCACTCTGGAAGGGCAAACTGGCAATCTACGGCGCAGTCCTTTACGACGACCAGCAGTTCGAACGCAAACCATCCTACGACATCAGCAAGCGGGAGTATGCCGCGATCACGTTCAAACCTTTTTCGAAGACCACGATCCGAGCGAACTTCGAAAACTACGACAACCGCAATCGTCGTCCGAATACGATTTCCCCGGTCGACTACATTACCCAGTGGAACCTCGCGGGCCGGCCGATCTATGACAATCAGACGAAGAAGATCACCCTCCTGACGGGTGGTCAGGTGTTGGGGCCCTACATCAGCAGCACCAGTTCACCGTATGCGGGACAAGTGCGCTCCTATGTTACGTCCCTGCCGAATTACGATCCGTCGAAGATTGGTGGGGCTCCAGCCGGGCAAACGTTATCCAATACGAATTTTTCGACCTACAACGGCCAGCCGATCTTCGGTGGCAACGGGACCAGCGTACAACTAAATCCCACGCTGAGCGTCGCAGTTCCCAACCCGAACGCTTCGGTGCTTTATACTCCGGGCCTGGCCCAGATGAGCATTCGCCCGACGCTGCAGATCGCAAACGGCCAACTGCAGAACTGGTACCAGATGTTCTACAATACGACCTACGCCCCGGGTTTCGCCATCCCCGCCGGTGCAAAGACCGCCGGCACGCCAGCGCCAGCGAATGTGAACTCCCCCATTACCAACATCTGGGGAACGCCCACCGCTCCCAACTTGGTCGCATCCGACATTTATGATCGCAACAATTATATGTCCACTGGCTGGACGAACAATTCGTTCATCAGCAATGTTGGTAATTACAACTATGCCGGTGTGACCGACCGATCGATTTACGACTGGAAGAAAATCAACATTCTCCAAGCCGATTACGGCCGCCTGAAAAACAAGAACTACGAAGTCGATCTGGATCAGGAAATCCTCCACAACCTTTATCTGAATGCCGGCTGGTTCCGCCAAGACACCAAGCAAACGACAAATTACACGATCGGCCAGTTGAACGCAACGGCCCTGCGCATCGACGAAAACAAATATCTGCCGAACGGGACACCCAATCCTAACGTTGGCCTGCCGTTCGTCACAGACATCGATCCGGACCGATACATCAACAACCAGGTCGACGATCATTTCCGCGCGATGTTGGCTTACACGCCCGATTTCACGCAGAACAAAGGTTGGACGAAGTGGCTCGGACACCACCAGATCCTTGGTCTTATGTCGCGCGACGAGTCCATTGCCTTCGCTGACAGGCAGCGTCTTAGTTTTGTCGCGGCAGGAAGTCCTACAGCAACCTACCGCTATCTTTCGAATCCCAATCCCGATGCCGACGGCGTCCGCACGGGTTGGCATTTCACCTCTGCCAACGGCCAGACCTTGCAACGGTATTTCTATCTAGCGAATCCGGGCGATACCATGGGCAAGGTAACGACCTCGTCCGGCGAATGGAATGACAACACGTTCAATGGAAATATCGTGGCGTATAATTATCAAACCCAGGCTTTCGAAAACGAGCCTGTAACCACGCAATACGTCGCCGGTGTCAGCGACCCGTCACGCGCTCAGCGAACGCTCCAATCCTGGAGTGCCGGCGCCACGGACTACTGGTGGAACGACCGGGTGGTCACGACATTTGGCGCGCGATTGGATAAATTCAAGGCGCGGAATACGGCGAGCGGAGCGATCAAGCTCACCGACGGGACCACGATCCCCGCTTTGACCAATCAGCAGAAATTCCTGCCCAACGGCTATTTCGATTACAGCTCGATCTGGAATCGGTTTCAGCCGTGGCAATACACGACCGGACGCACTAAGACCGGCGGCGGAGTCGTCCAAGTATTTAAGAATTGGGACAGCATTGAGCGCCGCGCAGCCGACAGTCAGTTCTGGCAACTAGTCCGCAACTTCGGTATCGTCTACAATTGGTCCGACAACTTCGACGTGCCAACCAGCGCCCAAGTGGATGCCTTCGGGAAACCATTGGCCAACCCAAAAGGCGTGGGTCGGGACTTCGGTTTCCAAGTCTCCGCGCTGGACAACAAACTGTTCGCTCGCGTGACGTGGTTTAAATCCACCAGCGTTAATTCCCGTCTTTCGGCGGGCACGCCAATTGGACGCCTCACCTCCACTCCCGGTCTTTCTACACCCGACGCGGCGCCTGCAAGTATCGATGGGCTCTTCCGTACGTGGGCACGCACCATTGCAAAGATCAACCTGGGCTTGGATCCGACGCTTGATAACCCCGCACCTTTGACTCCTCAGCAGGAGACGGATGTCGAGGCAGGCGCTGCGAAAATCTGGCAGCTCCCCTTCAATTATTATAACGAACTTCCGGGCGCCATCACCGCGACCAGCGACGGTACCGCGAGCGGCATGGAGGCTCAGCTCAACTACAACACGAGCAACTGGCGGAATCGCGTGACCTTCGGCAAGCAGGTCACGACCACATCGAACGCGCTCCAGCAGTACGATGCGTGGTATGCGGTCCGCAGTCCGCTCTGGGTGGCCAAGGCGTCCGATTATTTGCTGCCGCTGTATCAATCGAAATATCTGACTTACTCGACAGCCGGCGGCACACAGGTGGATCTCACCAACTTCCTGAGCAGCTACGGCTACGTCAGCACGGTAAAGATCACCAATGCGGACGGTGGAAAGAGCCCGCAGAACTGGATGGATGTCAACCTGACCCCGCAGGTTCAGCTCTTCAAGGACCTTAACGGCCAGCAGTCACCCGGTCAGCGCAAATATCACGTAGCCTACAACACCGGTTACGACTTCACGTCGGGGCGGCTCAAGGGCTGGGGAGTCGGCGGCGCTCAACGCTGGGAATCGAAATCCGTCATCGGGTACTATGGCAAGAAAGCCCGCACCACCTCGAACCTAAATCTTCTGGATAGCGCGGACGTCACCAAGCCGATCTACGACTCCGCCAATAGCTACACGGATCTGTTTGTTAACTATAAACGCAAGATCTGGCATGATCGTGTGGGCTTAATCGTGCAATTGAACGTGGAAAACGTGTTCGAAGATGGCCATCTGCAGGTGGTCGCAGTGAACTACGACGGCTCACCGTATGGCTACCGCATCATTGACTCGCGGAAGTTTACGCTGACGACGACATTCGATTTCTAAATTCTTCAAGGGCCGCACTGAATGGTGCGGCCCTTTTTTTTGCGGCGTTCTCCTGTGAATGTCGGAGCCAATCGTCTCTGACCTGTAGGAGCTTGCTTGCAAGCGATTCAGCGTGTCAGCGACCAACGGGCATTCCGAATCGCTTGCAAGCAAGCTCCTACATTCTGAACAACCCCGGGGCCGTTCGGGCGCTCACAACCCACGGCGGCTTCAGGCCGCAAATTCAAAGGGAATCCGCTGTCCGTTCCGTTTTTTCTTACTGTAAGAGTCCCCTCGAATCGCTTCGCCAAAACACCGCTTCACCCTCTGCGGAAACCATCCTCGCCCCAACGAAGGATGCTTTAATTTTCGCACCCCTTCCCCCACCGAATCCCCAACAATCGTTGCGGGACATCTATGATTCCCAGTTCATCCACCTGCCCCCGCGCCGCACTGATCGGAGTATCCGGCTACGGACGAATCTATCTCGAGCTGGCTCGCAATGCCCAGGCTCGCGGTGAACTCGCCTTGATCGCGGCCGTGATCATCAATCCCACCGAGGAAGCGGCGATCGAGGCGCAATTGATTGCATCAGGCTGCCGCATTTACCGGGACTACACCGGGATGTTGCGCGCCGAGGCCGGGCAGCTGGACTTGTGCATGATTCCCACTGGCATTCCGTGGCACGCGCGCATGACGATCGCCGCGCTTCAAGCCGGTGCACATGTGCTGGTGGAAAAACCTCTCGCCGGATCGCTCGCGGAGGTCGCTGCCATTCGAACCGCGGAGCACTCGAGCGGAAAATTTGTCGCCGTGGGTTTCCAGGACATCTACAGCCCGGTGAATCGCTGGCTGAAACAGCAGCTCTGCGCGGGCGTGATCGGACAGCTCCAGTCGGTGCGGTTCCTCGGCTTATGGCCGCGACCCGCAAGTTATTTCACCCGCAATCCCTGGGCCGGACGACTGCACGCGGACGGCACGCAGGTGCTTGATTCGCCGCTCAACAACGCTTTCGCGCACTTCGTAAACCTTTGTCTCTATTTTGCGGGTGAACTTCCGGAAAATTCCGCGTCGACCAAAATCGAATCAGCCGAACTTCTCCGCGCCAACGCGATCGAAAGCTTCGACACCAGCGTCGTGCGGGCGAGTTCGTTCAACGGCATTTCTTTTTGGTTCGGCGCCACCCACACCTGCCGGGAGTTGATTGAGCCCGAAATCTTTATCGAAGGGTCCCACGGCAAGGTGGAATGGAAACATGAAAGCAGCTGTGTGCTCACCACGCTGAAAGGCCATCGTGACGAGCGTCTCCTGCCGTCGATCAGCGCAAATCGTCAGTCGATGTTTTCTGCCGCACTGACGAAAGTCCGGTATCCCGATACCTTCGTGTGCACCACGAATCTCGCCGAACGCCACACCGTGTTTGTCGAGGCCGTGCACGCCGCCGCTCCCGTGCAAACAGTGTCGCCGGCATTGATCGAGTGGTCTTCGTCGCCCACCAACGGAGAACTGATTCCCATTGTTGCCGGTCTCGATACCGCCCTCATGCGCGCCTTTGATCAGCGCTGCCTCCTTCGCGAAGCAGGTTTCACCGCCGCCGTGCCCGCCGGAACTAAGTAGTCTGTGGATCTAAACAACGCATTTTCATTTTCTGTCATTCTGAGACTCCCGGTAATTCGCTGCGCGATTTGTGTGGGGTTGGGAATGAACATAGCTGCAACTGCCATTGTAAGAGTGAAGCGCGGTGGGCGTCGGTCTCCGCACCGACGCTGATCGTCGATTTGGAAATCGACGACCACCTACCTCAAATGTTCATCAGGCGCGCAGCGGAGGTACCGAGCGAAGCGACATCATAATCCATGCGCTCGCTGATGATGTCATATTCGTTGCCGTGGTACCTTCGCTGCGCTCAGAATGACAACCCAGTTTGAATAAGCTCCGCTTCCTAGTCGTCACGCGTTACCCGAATCGAAAAGCGGCGTCACTCCCTCTTCCAACCCGCTCCCCATGTCCTCGATCACCCGTCGCGAATTTGTCCGAAACACCGTCCTTGCCGTGGCCGCGGCAAAAATTTCCACCGGATTAAACGCCGCTTCAGCGACGACCGTCCCACCCGCCTCAAAAATTCCGTTACAGCCAGGCGTAGCGCCCATCCACTGGCTCGATGGTTCGGCTCCTGAATCGAGTACCGGTACCACTTGGGGCACGCCATGGCCACGTGGCCAGCATGCCGCTGGAACTTCTTTCACGTTGCGAAGCGCCACCAGTGAAGCCGTTCCCGTGCAAAGCTGGCCCCTCGCGTACTGGCCCGACGGTTCGTTGAAATGGACCGGACACGCGATCCCGGCAACCGGGATTGCGAATGCCAATGGATTTGAACTCGTCGCCGGAAATCCTGCAACGCCTGGTCACCCCGTAGCCGTCAAGGAAACCGCCGGGGCGTTTGAAATCGATACCGGCGTGATCCTCGCCCGCGTGGCGAAATCCGGCAAAAAAATCATTCCCCTCATTTCTCGCGACGGACGGGAAATTTTGCGCGATGGGCGACTGGTGCTGCTACGCTCCGATTCTCCGGGCGGCAAAACCCAACCAGAGTCTTTCGAAAGCAACATCGGAACCGTCGTTTTGGAATCCGTCGGGCCCGTGCGTGCCGTGATCAAGATTACCGGCAAACACGCCTCGTCCGCCGGATCCCGCGAGTGGCTGCCTTTCGTAGTGCGACTTTATTTTTATGCCGGCAGCGACGCAGTCCGTATGCTTCATACCGTCATCTACAACGGCAACCCGCAGCAGGATGCGATCAGCGGGCTGGGCGTTCGCTTTTCCGTGCCGATGCGCGGGGACCTGCATGACCGCCACGTGCGATTCTCCGGACAGGAAAAAGGGCTTTTCGCTGAAGCCGTGCGAACGCTCACCGGACTGCGCCGCGATCCGGGCGCCGAGGTGAAGGAAGCCCAACTCGCCGGCCGCGCCACGCCTGCAACGAGTACCTGGCCCAAGACCGTCAGCGCCCGTTTGAATTTCATCCCCGCGTTCTCCGACTGGACTGTTTTCCAATCCAACAGCGATGGTTTCGAAATTCGGAAACGCACGAAGGAAGGATTCACCTGGCTCAGTTCCGCGCGAGGCACCCGCGCCGGTGGCCTCGGCTATGTCGGCACGCCGCAAGGTGGCGCGGCGTTTGGCATTCGCAATTTCTGGCAAAGCCATCCCGCACAGCTCGACATCCGCAATGCCACCGCTGACGTTGCAGAGATAACCGCGTGGCTCTGGTCACCCGATGCTGCGTCGATGGATTTGCGCTCTTATCATGACGGCATGGGCGAAGACGATTACGCGAAACAGGTCGACGCGATGGAAATCACCTACGAAGACTACGAGCCGGGTTTCGATTCGCCCGAGGGCGTGGCACGCACGAGCGAACTTTATTTCTGGGCCCTGGCTGCAACGCCCACCCGCGAAAAAATCACTCAACTAGCGGAAATAGTGCGCCAGCCGCCGGTCATCGTGCCGAGTCCCGAATACATGCATCACTGCGACGTTTTCGGCGGCCTGTGGTCCCCCGTTGATCGTTCGAAGCCTGCATCCAGCGCACTCGAAAACCAGCTCGATTGGTACTTTAAATTTTATCAAGGCCAGCAGGAACAGCGGCGCTGGTATGGCTTTTGGAATTTCGGCGACGTCATGCATACCTACGACGCAGATCGCCACGAGTGGCGTTACGATGTCGGCGGTTTCGCCTGGGATAATTCCGAACTGTCGACCGATCTCTGGCTGTGGCTTTACTTCATGCGCACCGGCCGGGCCGACGTTTTTCGTTTTGCCGAAGCGATGACCCGTCACACCGGCGAAGTGGATGTCCATCACCAGGGACGGTTCGCGCCACTCGGTTCACGTCACAACGTGTTGCATTGGGGTTGCAGCGCAAAACAACTGCGCATCAGCAACGCCGCCAATCGCCGTTACTTTTATTATCTCACCGCCGACGAACGCGTCGGCGACCTCATGCGCGAACAAGTCGAGGCAGCGCGCGCCCTCGTCAACATCCAGCCGAATCGCAAGGCCGGCGGAAAAGGCAAACCACAGGAACCGGACGCCACCGCCACTCATGCCCGCATTGGTTTCGGCACGGACTGGGGCGCACTTTCCGCCGCATGGCTCACCGAATGGGAACGAACCGGTGACACCAAAATTCGCGACCGCCTGATCGCCAGCATGACGACCATTGGCCGGCAGCCCCACGGATTTTTCTCCAGTAGCGCCCGCATGGATCTTGCCACCGGCGCATTCGACGTAGCGGCCGACGATCGGGCGTCGGCCTCACATTTGAGCGCCGTATTTGGACTCGTGGAAGTCTGCGCCGAACTCACGCAATTGCTCGACGTTCCGGAGTTCAAGCAAGCCTGGTTGGATTACTGCGAACTGTACAACGCGTCCGCCGATGTTCAGGCGAAACGTCTGGGGCGGCCATTGGAAGGACTAAATCTGCAACAAGGTCACTCGCGATTAACCGCGTTTGTCGCCAAGGCGAAGGCCGATCCCGCGCTCGCCAAACGTGCCTGGTCGGAGTTCACGAACGGTGCCGGTGGTACTGGTCGGCCGCATCCGCTTGAAATCAGACATCTTTCCGGCCCGACCGTCCTTCGTCCCGTCGATGAAGCCGCAGGGGTTTCAACCAACGCGACTGCACAATGGGGTCTGGCTGCGATCCAGAATCTAGCGCTCATCGGCGACGCGCTGCCAGAGTCTTGAGTACAGTCTCACCACATCTGACGACCGAAACAAACCGCCCGAATTTTTCACCACTAATACACACTAATACTTCACTAATTTTTCCGATTCAGATTAGTGAGATCTTAGTGTCCATTAGTGGTTCAAAACTCCGTGGCTTTGCTCTGCAGGTGTGATTTATGTCGCAATTGACCGTCTTGGTCGTGGCCTGACGCTGCTCCTACAAAAATCCAAATCTAACGTTCTCCACCATTGATGAGTCCCAAACTTCCCTCTCAAATTTATTACGGTGGTGACTACAACCCCGAACAATGGCCCGAATCGGTCTGGCTCGAAGATGTCCGACTGATGCGCGAAGCCGGCGTGAATATTGTCAGCCTCGGAATTTTTAGCTGGGCGAAACTTCAGCCCAGTGAAAAGCGATTCGATTTCGGGTGGCTTGATCGGATCATGGATTTGCTCGCGGACCACGGCGTCGGAGTCTGTCTCGCCACCGCCACGGCGTCTCCCCCGCCCTGGCTTTCCGCGAAGCACCCCGGGATGCTGCCGGTCACGGCAGACGGCGTTGTCCTGCAGGTCGGTTCCCGCCAGCAATTTTCGCCGAGCAGTAGCATCTATCGAAAATTTGCCGCCGCCCTCGTGCGCCGCATTGCTCAACGTTATCGCAAGCATCGTGCGCTGGTCGCATGGCACATCAACAACGAGTACGCGTGCCACATGCAGGAATGCCACAACGAGGAAAGCACCCGCGCTTTCCGCGCATGGTTGAGGAAAAAATACAAAACCCTCGCGGCTTTGAACGACGCGTGGGGTACCGCGTTCTGGAGCCAGGCGTATGGAACGTGGGAGGAAATTTTTACGCCACGCCGCGCCCCTTATCATTGCAATCCGACACAGTGCCTCGACTTCAAACGTTTCACCAACGAGGCGTTTCTTGAACTTTATCGGATGGAACTCGCGATCCTGCGCGCAGCGAGTCCCGCCATCCCGATCACCACCAATTTCATGGGGTTCTTCAAACCGCTGGACTACCGCCAGTGGGCGGCGGAAATGGACTTCATTTCCTGGGACAGCTATCCGGACCCGGTCGACGAAGTGGCCGCGCGACACGCCGGCGCGGTCGGTCATGATCTCATGCGTTCGCTCAAACCCGACCGTCCGTTTGTCCTGATGGAGCAAGCGACGTCCGCGGTGAACTGGCGTCCGACCAATCTACCCAAACGACCCGGCATCATGCGCCTCGGCAGCCTGCAATCCGTGGCGCGCGGCGGCGACGGGGTCATGTTTTTTCAGTGGCGCGCTTCCAAAGCGGGAGCAGAAAAATTCCATGCAGCCTTACTCCAGCATATCCCGGCGGAAAAAAGCCGGGTATTCGCCGAGGTTAAAGCGCTTGGCGCCGAGCTGCAAAAACTTCAGCCCGTCGCTGGATCTCTTGTGCGCAATCGCGCCGCGATCGCCTTCGACTGGCACGCCTGGTGGGCGGTGGAATTGGAATCCAAGCCTGGCAGGATCGACTACGCCGCCTGGGCACAGAATCTCCACCGATGGTTTTATAATCAGAACATCGGCGTCGATTTTGTTCACCCCGGTGCCGATCTTTCACACTACGATCTCGTGGTCGCACCGGCACTTTATCTACTGAGTAAAAACGACGCCGTTAATATTGATAATTTTGTCGATCGTGGGGGCACACTGCTCGCGACGTATTTTTCCGGAATCGTCGATGAGAACGAACACATCGTTCTCGGCGGTTACCCCGGATTACTCAAAGAAACGCTCGGTCTTTGGGTCGAGGAATGGTGTCCCTATCCGGAAGGCAGAAAGAACGGCCTCCGCTTTTCAAAAAGCAGGAAGACATGTTCGAGCGATCATTGGTGTGACCTGCTTCATCTGGACGGCGCGGAATCCCTCGCCAGCTACACGGAAGACTTTTTCGCGGGGCGCCCGGCCTTCACCCGCAATAAAAAAGGCAACGGCACAGCGTACTATCTCGGCACCCGGCCTGACGCTGCCGGCATGGATCTCGTCCTAAGCGAAGTGATCATCTCCGCAAAAATCGAAGCAGTGCTCAAGACGCCGTCCGGCGTGGAAGCGACCTTGCGGGAAAATTCCCGGGGACGGTTCCTCTTTCTTTTGAACCACACGGATCGCTCCAGCAAAATTTCGCTCGGCAGTCTGCGCAACGGCGTGGACCTTTTGTCGGGCCGCAAAGTCAAAGGCACACTCATATTGCCGCCGCTCGACGCTGCGGTAATTCAACTGGCCGACTGAAAATGATGGCTGAAAAATCCTTGGCCGCGGATTTCATGATTGGCCCGCATAAGGTAGGGGCCGTTGCCCTCAACGGCCCGTGGGCTATGACGCGATCGCCGGAAGGCCGTTGAGGGCAACGGCCCCTACCAATTTCGTCCTCGTCACTGCCGCCTTCCCATCCCAATTTCTTACTGTAAGAGTCGACTCGAAAAAATCCCATGGCTGCCACATCCATTCGAGAAATCGCCCGCGGTCTCGGTTTGTCACACACGACGGTATCGGAGGCGCTGCGCAATTCCCCGCGGGTCAATATCACCACCCGCCGACGCGTGCAAAAAGCAGCCAAGGCGGCGGGCTATCACCCCAATCCACTCGCCGGTGCGCTCATGTCTGAAATGCGGCGCGCACGTTCCGGAACTTTTCGCGGAGTGCTTGCCATTCTCGATCTCGACGGACCCGACGGGCGGCCGGCCAGCTCCAACCGTTATCACCGCGAGCTCGTACGCGGCGCGAGTGCCCGCGCCGCGGAATTGGGTTTTAAGGCGGAAACGATTGTCACGGGCATGCGGGGAATTTCCGATGCGCGCCTTGATACGATTCTGCAGGCACGCGGAATTCGCGGGCTTCTGTTACTGCCAATCGCGCGCAAGGCGGATCTGAGCGGCCTCGACTGGAGTCACTTCGCCGGCATCTACACCGATTACCTGATCGAGCGACCTGCGCTCCACGCAGTTTGTCCGGATCATTACCGCTCCATGGTTTTCGCCGTGCAAAAACTGCACGGGCTCGGTTATCGGCGACTCGGCCTCATGCTGCACGCCGATCATGACGCGCGCCTGCTGCACCGCTGGGAGGCCGCTTTTCACGCCTATCACGAGCACCACGCCCAAAAGGAAGCGCTTCCTCCTCTCGTGGTGACAGAATTCCAACGCGAGACATTCGTTCGCTGGTTTAAAACCAAACGACCCGATGCCGTGCTCTGCCATCGCGCGGAGGTGATGGAATGGATGAAGGAATGCGGCGCTCGCATTCCCGAGACCCACGGATTTTGTTGTCTGAATGTCACGAGCAACACGCAGGTGTGCGCCGGCTTGGATTTGCAACCGATGCTTCTCGGAGCCCGCGGGGTCGAACTTTTGATCGCCGCTCTCCATCGCAACGATTGCGGCGTGCCGGAACATCCCTCGACCACCACGATTCCCGCCATCTGGGTCGACGGCCCGACTCTGCGAAGCAATCCGCCAGATTAGACCGGACTCGGTAAACGGGTGACACCTCTGACGTTCGCGCCGCGTATCGTCTTGAGTAGGGGCCGTCTTGGGGAGCCGTAGCCTTGGCGAAGGTTGCTGCCCTCAACGGCCCAGCTCGAGATTCCCGCCGCCATCTCCCGGGTCAGATGTTTCACCAATCGTCCGACGCGTTTTCACGTTTCCTTGGGTAGGGCGCGACCGTTTGCCTCGCGCATGGGTGCGGGGACAAATACAGGGATGCGAGCACGCAACAACCGTGCTGGGCGCACCGTAACGACATTCGCGGCGGGCCCAGCGGGGCCCGCCCTACCATTGCAGCATCGTCGTCGTGCGACGTCTAAGAACTATCGGCATGACGAATCTAAAGCTTCTTCAACGCCGTCACGAGCTTCTTGAAATCTGCGGGCAGTGGCGCCTGCAGATCCATCACTTTACCCGTCACCGGATGTGTGAACACCAGATGCTCCGCGTGCAGCATCACTCGCGAAATCGGCGGCATGTCGGGATTTTGTTTCCAGCCATAAGTACCATCGCCGAGCAGAGGATGTCCCAGAGATTTCAGGTGAACCCGAATTTGATGAGTCCGCCCGGTATGAATCCGGCATCGTACGAGCGCGGCGACGTCACCGAACTTTTTCTCGACCGTCCAATCGGTCTTCGAAGGCCGCCCGCCCTCGCCCGTGGTCATGCGATGACGGTGCACCGGGTGCCGGCTGATCGCACTGTCGATTGTACCGCTGTCCTTCTTCGGTACTCCGGAAACGAGCGCGACGTACTCTTTCTTGAGAGCGCGTGAAGCGAACTGATCCGCCAATGCGCGATGAGCGGTGTCGTTTTTTGCCACGACGATCAGTCCGGTCGTCTCCTTGTCGAGGCGGTGAACAATACCGGGACGCTCGACTCCCCCCACTCCGCTGAGTTCGCCTTCACAATGAGCCAGCAAAGCGTGGACCATCGTGTCGTCGCCGGTGCCGATGCCGGGGTGCACGACCATGCCGGCTGATTTGTTGAGGACAATGAGATGCTTGTCCTCGAAGATGACATTAAGCGGGATATCGACTGGCTTTAATTCGGCGACCGTCGTCTCAGGGAAAGAAAACGACACCACCTGCCCCGCCCTCACCTCGGCGTCCTGCACGATGACCTTGCCATCGATTGAAACCAAGCCGGCTTCGAGCGAGCGTTGAAAGGCGGAGCGACTGTGCTCGGGGAAAGCGTGTGCGAGCACCTTGTCGACGCGTTCGCGCCGGACGCTCTCAGGGATGGTATAAGTTGTAACCGACAAGGAGGTGAATGGTGCAGGTCGCGCCACCGCCTGCAAGCAGCTCGTGCATAGGTAGTCGTCGATTTCCGCGTCGACGACAGCGCCCAACCTCCAGACCTGTAGGGCTGCCGCTTGCCGGCATGCCGTCTTACGCTCACGGAACGACTCCACGCAAGCGTCGTTCCCATGTTTGCAAAGCGAACTATCGGCAGGGTTTGTTACCCTGAACAGACCTTCCAAACGGGCGATTGAGGGCAATCGCCCCTACCCAGTACGCACCAAGTCACCCCCTACTCGCCACCCGCTACCCGATGCTCCCTACCAATTCCGGCCTGGAGCCTTCGACGTTCGACTATGGACCTTCGACCTGTTTGCCACCGACACGATCTGGGTCTGAAAATTATTTCGCGTCAATTCGCGTATTTCGCGGGCAAAACTCCGAAGTCAATTCCACACCAAACCGGAAAGCAGATTCAATCCGAAGCTGATCACGGAACTGCGATTTCAGATCACGAAGTTTGATCGCACTTTTCCGCTCCAATGATACTCACGACAAGCGACACATTTGAAATTCGCAGTCACATCGCTTTCTTGCTGCATGATATTTCGAGCTGCTTTCACCGCCTCCGTGATCTTTGCGGTCATCCTGACAACTGGACGGACTGCCGAACCGGAACCGCTGCGACTCTCCCACACGATTCCGCTACCGGGCGTCTCGGGGCGCTTCGATCATTTTGCGTGCGACGCAGCGGCCCGGCGTCTTGTGGTGGCGGCACTCGGCAACGACACCGCCGAGGTGCTCGATGTGGCGAAGTTCACGCACGTGAAAACCATTTCCGGTTTAAGCAAACCCACCGGAGTGCTGATCCTGCCGGAGTTAAACCAGGTCTTCATCGCGAACGGAAGCGATGGTGCCGTCCGCGCGTTTTTTATTGCGGGGAATTACGAGACGGCGGCGCGGATCGGCGACCTCGATGATGCCGACAACCTCCGTTTCGATGCAGTCGCGAAACGCATTTACGTTGGCTTCGGCGACGGCGCGCTGGGAATTGTCGATCCGGTTTCAAGCCGGTTACAGAGTCGCATCTCGCTCGCAGCCCACCCCGAGTCGTTTCAACTGGAAGCGCACAACCCGCGCATTTTCGTGAACCTACCCGACGCGAAACAGATTGTCGTGGTAGACCGGGACACGAAGGCCGTCGTGGCGACATGGCGGTTGGAAAAATGGCGGGGGAATTTTTCCATGGCGCTCGACGAAGCGAATCACCGTCTGTTTGTCGGCTGTCGGAGTCCCGCCCGGCTCGTTGTTTTCGACACTGCGAACGGCGCCGTGGTGGCAGACTTGGAAATCTCCGGTGACACCGACGATGTATTTTACGATGCGAAGCGGCGGCGTGTCTACGCGGCGTGTGGGGCCGGGTTCCTCGACGTGATCCAATGTCGCGAGAATGACCACTACGAACGAATCGCCCACATCGCGACACGCGATGGCGCAAGGACGGGATTCTTCTCCCCTGAACTTGATCAGTTCTACCTAGCCGTGCCGAAGCGAGGTGAGAGCGGAGCGGAAATCAGAATTTTTCAATCGCAGTAATCCACCTTCGAACCCTTTGAACCCGTCGCGAGACACCATTCCGAAGTGTAAGTCAAAGGTCGCAAAGGAAACAAAGAGGACACAGATTTTTTAACCACTGATGGCCACTGATTGGTCACTGATTGCAGAGAGGAGAGAAGGAACAGTCAGCGGAAGTTTAGGAATGACGAATGCCTAGAAAAACACTAAAGACGAAAGTCGAGGGTCGAAGGCGTTGAAATCACGCATAAGCGAAACTTCCGGTGACGGACAAAATCTCCGTCTACTCGCTACTCGCTACTCGCTACTCGCTACTCGCTACCCGCTACCCGATGCTCCCTACCAATTCCGGCCTGGAGCCTTCGACGTTCGACTATGGACCTTCGACCTGTTTGCCACCGACACGATCTGGGGCTGAAAATTATTTCGCGTCAATTCGCGTATTTCGCGGGCAAAACCCCGATTTTTTGCGCGCCGGTCACTAATCCAGTCCCCGGGCTCTGTAATTTTATTCGTGTCTATTCGTGTGTTTCGTGGGCAAAATACGGCTCCGGAAAATTGGTTTTGCTGCCATGAAATTACCCCGCCCCCTGTTTCGTTTGCTCCTGGTTCTTTCTTTCACGTGCACGCTCCGCGCAGGTGCCAGTGAGGGAGAATTGAAACGTCCGCGAATCCTCGGCATCTCACACGCTGCCTTCTACGTGACCGACATGGCGAAGGCCCGCGCCTTCTATGAGGGCTTTCTCGGCTTCGCCTCTCCTTTTTCCATTCCGTACAAAAACGCGGGCGAACTTGTCTGGATCAAAATCAACGATCACCAGACCATCGAATTATTCCCAGGATCCGAAGTCGCACCGGACGCAGACCGGCTTAACCATATCGCCCTCGAAGTCGACGATGCCGAGGCGATGCGACTCTATCTGCAGTCGAAAGGAATTAAGGTTCCCGAAAAAACCGGCGTCGGAAAAATCGGCAACAAAAACTATTTTGTGAAGGATCCAAACGGCCACACCGTCGAGATCACCGAGTATCTGCCCGACGGCTGGACGATGCGGGAAAAAGGAAAATTTCTCCCGGACACCCGTATCTCAGTGCACCTGCGCCATGTGGGTATCATGGTCGGTCAGTTGGACGTATCGCTGAAATTTTACGGTGATATCCTCGGCTTCACAGAAACCTGGCGCGGTGGCCCGGGAAAAATACTGAGTTGGGTAAACCTGAAAGTTCCCGACGGCACGGACTACATCGAGTTCATGCTCTACGACCAACCACACACGCGCGAATCGCTCCTCACGAGGCATCATATTTGCCTCGAGGTGGAGAACGTCGCCAAAGCTGGAGAAATTCTCGCGGCGCGCGGTTTGCCGGCCGGTCTGAAGCCACCGACACCCATGAAAACCGGAGTCAACGGCAAGCGGCAGATCAATTATTACGATCCCGACGGCACACGTGTGGAGATCATGGAGCCCCGCACGTTCGACGGAAAACCCGTTCCCTCCTCTCTAGCACTGCCGCCTCCGCCCTTGCCGCCTTATCAACCGGCGAGCACGCCCTGATCACATTCCCAGCTCGACAACAAGGTGGCCGTAGTGGGTCTATTTTCAGAAATCAATGGGCGGCGGGCAGCCAGTGATCTTTTCCCGCCAGCACCTTCTCCACGGTGATGGCCGCGGCTTCATCTGCGCGCAATGTGGCAACCCACGGCACGCGCGACATCGGAGCAGCTCCGGCACCCGTGCTGTTAAATTCCGCATAACGGGTGGTGTTCTCCCGCTCCGGTCGATCCCAGTTGTGCCAGCCGGCGGGACGTACCGCCTCGCTCATTTCAGCGCCAAGGAAAATGGTGCTGGCATAGGCGCGCCATGGTCGTCCGAGATAGGTGCGAACCGCCGGGTTCGCACTCGTTATTTTGCAATGTGAGAATACAAAACCAAACGGATCGTAAGGCAGCGTCGAAGCAGCGGTAATATAGCCGTCCCCCACGCAATGGATTTCGCACGATTCGAAAAACGCAGTGGCGCCGCCAAAAATGAAATCCACCGCCCCCGTGATGGTGCATTTTTCGAAATAGTGACGCCCGCGATTGCATAAAAGCGTATCCTGCCAGCCGGTGAACCGGCAGTTGCGAAAACCGACGCGGTCGCCGTCCACTCTCAGCGCCACCGCCTGCCCCACCGCTCCCGCGACATTGGCGATCGTGAGGCCTTCCACGGAAAAATCGTCGGCATCAATCCACACCGTCGGCGTGCGAAATGTGCCAATAGGCTGCCCATCGCGTCCGATCAATCCGGCGTAAAGATCGCCGGAAATTATCGTCGTGGCGGGATCATCGCCAATCAGTCGCACGAACCGCTTCTCCCGCATCACGTAGATCAGTTCCTTGTAGGTACCGGGTTTGATCCGGATCGTCCAGGTCGAGGCGGCATCGGTCAGTTGTGGAGCCGCATTGATCGCTTCCTGAATGCTTTTAAACTGGCCGCTTCCGTCCTGAGCGACAATCGCCGGGGCGTTCGCGACCCCTCTCACGAAACGCTCTCCTTCCGCAAGCAGTCCGTTCGCAAAAAAGAATGCGATGACCGTCAGCCATCCCATTTTCTCACCCCGTGCAACGACACGCCGGCCAGACATCGACGGTAAAGATCCCTGGCGCAAGCTCAGGGGCATTTGATCAACACCTCTGCGCCATCGAAACCAACTTTCTGTCTTCGAGTAGCAGCCGTCGTCAGACGGCTGGTCAGCAGTGTTACCACCGCTGCTACATCCAAGCCGAAGCATGCTTCGAAGTGTTAGACCCAACAGAAATAAATTCAGTAAACCAACCGGCATGACGGGTATCGGCTGAAGCAACGCTCACCGGGCTTTCAGATGCCGGCGTAGAAATGCATCGGTTTCATCCACTGCCCGCTCGAACCAGGGATGCACGAGCCAGAATGTATGGGGTGTATTTGGAAACTCGATCATCGCTGAATCGACCCCCAACAATTTGAGGCGCGCACTCATTTCCTCCCGCCCCGCGAGGATGGGTTGAGTAGCAGTGCTTTTGATGAACAACGTCGGCGCACTCTGTCGGGAAACATAGTAGAGAGGCGATGCCGCCAGCCAGACCGCGGGATTTTTGCTATAAACACCGTGCACATATTCCCAGTAAGGACTCGGCGCCGTCTCCGCCAATTCGATCAGCGCGTTGTCCATGAAGGTCACGGAGCCATCGATATCGACCACCGCCTGCACCGAACTGGACTTCGCCGGGGGACCGGCCGGACCTTCCATTTCGTTCAAGCCATTGGTCGCGCCCACGGTGACCGCAAGGGTGCCGCCAGCGGACCCACCGATAATACCGATTTGTTTCTCATCGATTCCGAACTCTCGCGCGTGCCCTCGCAACCAGCGAACCGCTGCTTTCAAGTCGTACACTGGCGCAGGAAACCGTCCCGCCACCCCGAGGCGATACGAGACCGGCACCGCCACATAACCGCGGGCGGCCAGATGTTTGGCGAAGGGACGCTCCATCGTGCGATCACCCGCAATCCATCCCCCGCCATGAACAATCAAAACCGCCGGGAGTGCGGCCTGCCCCGCGGGGCGGTAGAGATCCAATTGCAGATCTTTTCCGTCCCGCGACAGGTAGGTCACATCCTCCCTGGACGTGATCCCCGCGGGCAAATCGTCGTCGACCCGCGTTGCTTCCGGATGCGACTCGCGCAAACCAGCGAGTACACTTTCAATCGTGAACACGGGAGCTGCCGCCACCGCGATTGACGCGGCAGCGGCGAAAATAATTACTCCAGTGGTGAGACGCATGAATGATTTCCCGCGACTCAGAATTTATACGTCGTCGTGATCCGGATGTTCAGTGGCGTACCGACACCACCGAGAAAACGTCCCGAAGAGAGCGCGATGTATTTTTTATCGAAAAGATTATCCACGTTCAGCGCCGTGGTGAATTTGCCCCAGCTATATTTTGCACCAAGACTCCACAGCTGCAACGCCGGCAGATAAAAGCTGGGCTGTGTGATCACACCGAGCGGAGTAAAATCGATCTGCGGAATTTCCCCCGAACGACGGCTGACGTAGGTCGTGCCGATGAACGCCGACAGCCCGCGCAACGATCCGTCGGTGAAGCGATAGTTGACCAGCAACGCCGCCGAACGATCCGGCACCATGATCACGCGCCGGCCCAGCGAATCGCGCTGGCGGAGAAACGTCACACTGCCGACCACCGAAATGTTTTTGGTGATACCGCCCATCAATTCAAACTCGTTGCCGTGTTCCTTGATGTCGGAAATCAGGTTCCGCGGCTGGTTGTTGGGATCAGACTGAAAGCGGGGATTTGCGACCGAGACATTGGTCTGCGCGATTTGGAAATGCGCGGCGGTCAGGCTCAACCGGTCGTTGAAGAAACTGGCCTTGGCTCCGAACTCGGTCTGCTTTCCGTCCTGCCAGAGCAGCGTGCCGTTGGGATAACCGGGTACCGCATTTTCCGAGCGGCTCCCATAAACAGTCACGTGTTCGACCGGCTTGAACAGCAGTCCGTACTGTCCGACCGATTTCGAAACACTCGCTCCGTCCACGCCATTGGACGAGCCATGCGAACCGGTGCGAACCACCCCCGCGGTCGCAATAATCCGATCCTTCCAGAAGCCGAGCTGTTCGTTAATGTATTCCTCGTCGGACGTGCTGCTGGAAGTGTAAGTGTAATTGACCGCGCCAAAGTTCGGCTGCGCGCCATAAACGGGATTGAACAGGTCAAACGGAGCGAGCGTGGACGCCGCACGCGACGCGCCACCATCGGTACCGTGGTCGAAGACCGCGCCGACCACCGTCGTACTGGAGACGCCGCCAAAATTATATTTTGCCGCGACATCGAACTGCACGTTGAAATCCTTGGTGTCCGCAGCCGTCGTCGAGGGCTGACGAATCAACTTCGTGGGATCGTAATACGCGGAATAAGTGGAAACGTATTTGTTGCTCACCGGATCGAGCGCCCAAGTGTAATTCGGCGTTTGCTGCCCCGTGTAAGGATCGTAGCGATTGCTCAAATCATACGGAATCACGCCGTACATGTACGCGTCGCGCATCGCATTGTCCTGCGCCTTGGCGGCAACGCGCACGCTGATGTGATCGCCAACGGAGGAAGTGAGCAGCACGTCAGCGGTCGAGTAACGCCCGCCGCGATGGGCCCATGACTCGGTGCCGTTTCGACTGCCGGTCAGCGCAAAACCCGGCGCGAGTTTGGCGTCAGCGCCGTTCACAGACAAAGCCGGATCGAAGTAGGCGGGAAAATAAACGAACTGCCAGCGGTCTTCAAAAGTCCCGCGAACCGTCAGCAGCGTACGCGGTGAAATTTGATAGCTCAGCATCGCTCCGATCAGCTTGCGCTTATCCTTTGTTCCGTCGGTGTTCAGTTCCCCGTCCTGGTAACCAGCCAGCAACCTGTAAGCGAACGGACTCTTCGACGAAAGGGCGCCGGTCATGTCCAGCGAGACGCGCTGCGCGTCGATGCGGCCGAGTTCGACGGAAATGGAATTGGCGGTGGTGTAGAGCGGCACCTTGTTGATGACATTGATCTGTCCGCCGGGAGTTCCGGTGGGCGCAAGCAGCGCGCTGGGACCCTTCACGACTTCGATGTGGTCGATGAAAAGTGAATCCACGTTCTCGGATTGGATGCTCGCAAAATTATCCACGGTGGGACGGTTGTTTTGAAATCCACGAATATACTGGCGGTCGTAGAAACCATCCCCCTGCCCTTCCGAAATTCCCGCGGCATACTTCGTGGCGTCGAAGATGCGCGTCGGAGCAATATCCTGGAGAAACTCAGGCGTGAAAACCGTGACGGACCCCGCGATATCCATGACGTTACCACTGACACGCGTGGCCGCCGTCGTGTTCGTCGCGCGGTAAGCGTCGGTGGGATTGGCTGAGACCACGAAATCGGGCAGCTTGACGGTTTGATCGGCCGTGGTGGATGCGGCCGGGCGCTGTTCCGAATCAGAGGGAGTTTGTCCCTGCGCGCCAGCGGCGCCTCCGGAAACGAACAGCGCGGTGAGTACGCGCATTAAAGAGCGGGAATTTTTCATGGGAGTCGAGGTCGGTGATTTGATCGGATTTTCCTGGTTCGATCCGGACCTAACGATTGCGATTGCACTCGTACGACTCGCCTTGGTGGCCTTGAGCAACGTCCCTGCGAGCAGACGGTCAAGGGCTTCAATGGGCGCAAAACTACCGTGGACGGCGTTGGTAGTTACGCCGTGAACAGCATCTGCTGAATAGAGAAGATCCTGACCTGACTGCTGCGTGAACAGATTGAGCGCCTTCGCTGCATCGCCGGCCTCGATGGCAAACATCGGATTCGATGCCGGCCCGGCCGCACGAAGTTCCAAGACACCCGAGGTGAGCACTAGAACAGCAATAAGAAAGGTTAGTCCGGAATTTCTGGGCAGGTAAGCAATGGGTACTTGGGGATGAGTTGACCGGCATCGCCCGGTACACGCCTGAAGGCCTGCACCGGAAAACGCGCGGTGTCGGCGGGCCAAAAATTGTCGCACCGACAAAAGTAAGACGCACATGGTGGAGGCGACTAACTAAACGAAATTGAACGCACGGCCATTTTCCCGACTTCTCCCGCCAAAAGACCGTGGTCCTCTACCTGGCGAGACGAAGGACCGTTTCGTTCTCCCGCTCCTCGGAAACGACGCCGAAACTCTGCTCCAGGAGTTCCAGGAGCGGCTCGATCTGATGCGAAGCAAAGGCACCGCCAAAGCGGCGGGTGGCGAGGGTCGGGTCGGCGATGACAATTTTATGGCGGTTGTAGCGATTGAACTCCGACACCACCTCGGCCAGCGGTGTTTCAATAAATTCGAGTCTTCCCTCCTGCCACGCCAGCGCGCTCTTGATCGCACGCGGTTCCACAGTGGAAATCACCACGGCGTTCGCCGCCGTCGCACTGGTCCCGCCGACTGAAACGGCGGCCTGATGGCCCGTCGTGAGCATGGCGCCGGCATCCACCGGTTGTGAGGCCGGAGCGGTCGCGTGATCGCCGTCGACCAGGCGAACTTTCCCTTCCGTCACCAGCACGTTGACGGCGTCCGGACGGATGCGAACGTTGAAAGCGGTGCCCACGGCCCGAACCGCGACGGGGCCGGCCTGCACCCAGAACGGTCGTGAAGGATCCTTCGCCACGGTGAAATAGGCTTCGCCTCGCACCAATTGCACGCGTCGTTCCCCGGAAATATAATTCACCGCCACCGCTGTGTTGGTGTTCAAGTACACCACGGAGCCATCAGGCAAATCCAGTTTGCGCATGCCGCCCACCTGCGTGGTCGCAGATTCGGCGAAGGATGGCACCAACGGTTGCCACTGCCGCCAGCCCACGAAGCCCACCGCCACCAGAGCGGCCGCCGCCAGTGCGATGCGAAGCAGCGATTTTTTCCGCTGCGGCACTGCGGCGGCTGGAGTAAAGGGCAACACCTCGGCCGTGGATGGTTCATGCACTCTATCGAGCAACTGCGACGTTTCCGCCATCTCTTCAAAAACTTTTCTGTGGTCGGGAGTCTCTTCCAGCCATTGCTTAAATTCCCGGGCTTCAGCAGGAGAAAACCCCTGCTGCTGCCGCAACACCCACTCGGCGGCGGCCCGCTCCACCGGTTCCAGCCCGGCGTCGCGGAAAGCATCGGCATCCAGATTCATCGTGCTCATGTCCGCCCTCCTCTCAGCACTCCGCGCGCCAACAGGTAGCGACGGCAGCGGGCCAGACCGATCACCACCTGGGCGTTCACCGTATTCACGGACACCTCCAGCTTTTGGGCGATCTCCTGGTTGGACAGGCCCTGAATTTTTTGGAGCGTCATGATTTCACGACAACGCACGGGCAACGCGTCGATCGCCTGTTTCAAAATCTCGAACTCCTGCGAATTGCAGATCGATTCCGCGACGCCCGTTCTCTCATCCATCACCGACGAACGCTCGTAGTCAGAGGAAGCAATAGTCGGTCGCGCACTATTGCGACGAAAGAGGTCGAGCACGACATTGCGCGCCACGGCGAACAAATACGATTTGGTGTCCTCCACCTCGCGCTGCCGCCGTGCGCGAATCAAGCGGACGTAGGCTTCCTGCACCACATCGTCACCGTCGGCCAGCGAAGGAAAGCGCGAGCGCAGCCAGGCCCGCAAGGTCGGCTCATGCGGCAAAACCTCCTCCGCAAACCATAGCGCTTGCTCCGCATCGCCGGGAGGAATCGCCGACGAAGCCGGTGATCCTGCCGCAAGTCTGGCATCAGGTGGAGGCATGGTTGGGGGTGAAAAACCAAATGTGCCCGAAAATATGCCGTGTCAAGAAGAGGCCGGATTCACCCGCAGTCACTCAAAGAGGAGAAAGGACGAAACCGGGGAACGCATCGTTTCACCCTGCAGGTGAGCTCAGACGGCCGCCCCGACGCGAATGATGTGGGACGGATTATCCCAAATCCGCCGTGATCGAGTCGTGCTTACCGCGCGGCGGATTAGGATAATCCGTCCTACCACTGCATCGCAGAAAAGCATCGGTCTTCAGTGTTATTAATAATCTCATGTTGGTTCTCTGCGCGCTCAGGGTCACGGTGGTTCAATTTCACCTGCGAGATTTGCGTACAATCCTAAATTCCGCGGCAATTTTGCCGCAGAAGAACGCAAAGATCGCAGAGAATTGGATTTCGGCCTCTAAACCTAACAGACCAAACGCACTCGGCGGGTGAAGCGACCAAACCTGCTCACTCTCATAAATCCATCGATCTATGTGTTCTTTGCGTTCCTTCGCAGCCAATCCAACTGCGTTTCCTCGTTCAATCAGAGCTGATCATCGAACTCCGTTCACGCGCCACAAGGCCCACATCCATCCAAGCCTTCAACGCTCCGGCTCATACCAATCGCCCTAGGCTATTACACTGCGACGATGTCGCAATGGTAGGGCGGGACCGCTGGGCCCGCCGCGAATGTCCTTACGGCGCGCCCAGCGGTCGCGCCCTACCCACTGAAAAGAGAAAATGCACCGGGCGATGGTTATCAATCATGGCGCAGGGCTTTGATCGGGTCGACCCGGGCGGCGCGGTAGGCGGGATAGGCCGCCGCCAGCAGACTCACGCCGACTGCAAAAAGAATCGCGCCGGACCAGAGATACCAGGGGATAAAAAAGAATTCCACGCGAACTGCTCCGGCACTGGCAATATAATGATTCACGGTGGCATTGGCGATCGTGTCCAGCAGCCAGGCCCCGCCTCCTCCAATGACTCCTCCGAGCAAGCCGAGCAGCCCGGCCTCGCAGAAAAAGATGCTCATGATCGTGCGGTTGTCGCCGCCGATCGCTTTCATGATCCCAATCTCACGCGTGCGCTCGGTGATCGACATGATGAGTGTATTGGAAATGCCGATCGCCGCGACAAACAGTGAAATGCCCGCCAGCAGGGCCAGACTGCTATTGATGATCATGAAAAATGTTTTCATCTGGCTGAGCTGCTGGGTGAGCGAGATCGCCTGTAATCCCATCTTGTTGATTCCATCATAGACGGATTGCGTATCCGCCGGCGTCTTCACCCGCACAATCGCACCCTGATAGCCGGAGTCCCCAAGAATGGTTGCGCCGAGCTTGCTGAGCGAGTCGCCGTTGATCTTGTGATAAAGGCGGGCCGTTCCCTGCGGGACAAACATCCCGCCCCGTCCGAAGACCAATTGCTCAAAGGGGCCGTGAGTCTCCTCGGCTTTGAGCACGCCGACGACCTTGAAGACATTTTTCTCGTAGCGATTTTCCGGCGCTTCACCCGGCGCACCCGGTTGCTCGCGCAGCGTCAGCAACACCACTTCCTTGCCGAGAACCTGTTCAGCGGCCTGCTTGCGCTCAGCTTCCGTCGGCACTTTCTTGCGCGCGACCGGATCCGGCGGGCTGCCCGGCGCAGGCGGCACCTTGCGCACGGGCGCAATAAAGGTTTTTGCCGTGCCCTCGTTGACCACGATCTCACGCGCGAAATCGTTGCTAAAACCCGTGCCCGTGAGCAGCGTCCCGCCACCGGGCAGCCGGCTAAGCTCAAGCGGCGCTCCAGAGAAATTGACCTGCCGGGTGTGCCCGTTCACCTGGATGAAGGCTTCAAATCCGATGCGCGGCTGAACATACAGGACGCCGGGCATTTTTTCGATTTCGGCAATCGCCTTGTCATCGAGCATCCGTCTCGGCTTGGCGCGAACCATACCGCCAAATGGTCCGCGACGAGGCTCAGGTGCCGCCGCGCCGGCCGGAGTCGCACCCTCGGCGGGCTCTGGATTTTCGCCGTTCTGACCGAACTCGAGCAGCATGCTCAAGCTCGCACCGGAAACGGGAATGGTCGTGAAAATATCAAATCCCGCCAGCGTTTTATTCAGCAGGTTTTCCTGCAGCCCGAAGGCAAAGCTTACCATGCAAACCAGCGAGGTCACGCCGACCACCACGCCGGTGATGGTGAGCGTCGCGCGAAGTTTGGCCTGCTGAAGATTGCGCAGGGCCATCTGACAGATGTCGGCGAAATTCATGCGGCCTCCACCACCTTGCCGTCCTTCAACCGCACGCTGCGGTCGGCGAAGCGGCTGGCGAGTTCGTGATCATGGGAAATCAGGACAATGGTTTTCCCCTGCGACTGAAGCTGCTTCAGAATCTGAAGAACCTCGCTGGCCCGCACACTGTCGAGATTTCCCGTCGGCTCATCGGCGAGCAGCACCTGCGGATCGTTGGCCAGCGCCCTCGCAATGGAGACACGCTGCTGTTCGCCCCCGGAAAGTTCCGCCGGCCGGTGGTCGACGCGCGCCGCCAGCCCGACACTTGCGAGCAACGCCTTCGCGCGTTCCCGGCGGGCTGCAGCCGGCATCCCGGCAAACGCCAGCGCAAGGGAAACGTTTTGCTCGGCGCTCATCGTGGAAATCAAATTGAAACTCTGAAACACCATGCCGATTTTTTTCAGCCGGTACTGCGCCATCGCCTTCGCGTTGAACCCGGAAAGAACCGTGCTTTCAAAGGCGATCTCGCCCGACGTGGGATGATCAAGTCCGCCGAAGAGATTCAATAACGTCGACTTGCCGGAACCGCTGGTGCCGAGAATGGCGACAAACTCGCCGCGTTCGATCGCCAGCGACACGCCCGCCAGTGCGGGCACGTCGCCCGCGCCCATGCGATAAACTTTGGTGACGTGGCTCGCGCTGAGAATGGGCATGGGGATCTCAGCCTTTCGGTCCGGGAGGAAGAAGCATTCCACCCGGCATGCTGGCCCGCAAGGCGGCGGCGGCATCCTGCTGCTGTTTGAGTTCGATCAGCCCACCCACCTGAGTGGGATTGAGGAAACCGCGGGAACGCTCGACTACATCGGAGGTGATCTGCCCACTGCCGATCCTCGTCTGACTGATCGGCCTCGTCCCAATGACGTTATCGATGGAGCGCGTCGGATTCGCTTCGACGAGCAGTTGGGTGAGTTGCGCGGCCTGACTCTGGTTGAGCGGTGCGTCCGTGTAGCCCAGATTCTGTTGCAGCTGAGCCACCGTGTTCCGCAGCGGTTCGGTGTTACGGTAGTCCTGATATTGCGCGTATGCCGTGTCACCCAGCAATGCCTTGATCTGCCCGTCCGACTCAGCTTGGGAGTCCGCCACAAGCTTCTGGATTTCCGCACCATCCTGCATCGGGTTCAGACCGTGTTGCATGGCCAGCATCACGGAATCCATCGCGGTCGCCTCGCGGTCCACCAGCAGTTTTTGAAATTTCTCCATTTGGTCCGGCGGCAGGGTCAGTTGCGCGAAAAGTTTTTTGAAGCGATGCTCGACCTGGGCCTTCTGCTGCTGGGCCATCATGCGTTGCATCGCCGGCCGGTCCATGAACGCCGCCATGCCCGAAAGAAACGATGTGTCGTCACCTCGCGCCGTTTTCCCATTCGCACCAACGACGCCCGCGTCCGCCTTGCTCACGAGGACCGGGTGCCGCGCTTCCTCCAATTGCTTCTCCAGCTCCTTAACGCTGGCCTCGGTACCGTTCAACTGGCGTTCGGTTTTCTCCAGCTTGGACAACGTATCCGGATACTTCCCACGCAATTCATTCAACTCTCCATGCTGAATCCAGGCAACAATCGACAGGCCCACCACCACGAGCAAAAGGAAAATGACTGGCGGCGATTTCATAGGTAAGGGCAAATACCAAGGGAAGCAGGCACCAGAGACTCAGCGCCCGGATGCGGTCCCATTTCAATTGCCTGTTGGGACGACACACAAGATCTAAGAAAACGAGAACGCCGATTCCCCGAAAGGAACCCGATCTGAAAAGATATTGCCCGCTAAACACACGAATAAACGCGAAATAGAAACATCACGCACTCCCTAATCCTCACTCATGACAGAGGTTTTTGTAGCCCTGCGCGGGAGCGCAGGGTTTCCGCTGCTTGCGCCGTGGCCACTAGTTTGGTGTGGATTCGCGCGCCCGACGCAAACCCCGGTGCGGAAACAAAACCAGGTAGGGGCTGTTGCCCTCAACAGCCCGGATTGGGTCACCTTCCAATCCAGATTTGAAACCACTAATGGCCACTGATGAGGACTAATTTCAGAGGGGAAACATTTGAAAAAAGGCATCGGCCAAACCGTGGCCAGACCTGAATTCATCAGTGACCATAAGTGGGGATCAGTGGTTAAAATTCAGTACTCCTTCCCGGAACCCTGCTCTCCGCACAGGGCTACAACCAACCACCCCCCTTGTCGGTGGCGCGCTCGCCGTGCAACGTCACGCCTCGGGGATGCGCGGGAATTTTCAAACGAGATTGCCAGGCCAACCCGGGCTCCCAAAGTCCAGCAAGGAACCATTTTCATTTTGTCCCCAGACCGACCACATCGCTTCCCCAACAGACTGCAGAGAGGTATGGCGGCCGTGCTGTGCAGCGTTTTTTTGTTACTCTCGGCGAATGGAGCGACGCCCGCACGTTCCGCAGTGACGGAATCCAACCGATCCGAGGCGCAGGGCACGATCAGGAAAAGTCTCAAGTGGACGGTCATCGGTGGCGCCGAATACGTCAGCGCCAGCGACGTCGCCGCAGATCTCGGAATGAAAAGTATCTGGCTCGAGCCAGGGCGCAAACTCGTGCTGGCTGGCGGGGCCGACACCGTTCAAGTTGAACGCGATCGAATCGAAGCGGTCGTGAATGGACTTGGTGTCCGCCTGGGCAATGCCCCGGTTTTCCGGGAAGGTAATCTTTATGTGAGCCAGATCGATCTCGAATGCTCGCTGTTTCCCCGGATTCGCCCGGCGCTGGTCGGTGTTCCACCAGCGCGGCCAAAGATCATTGCCCTCGATGCCGGGCACGGCGGGAAAGATAATGGAATGCAGAATACAAACCTGGGCCTTAAGGAAAAGACGCTGACTCTCGATGTGGTGAAACGCCTGAAAACATTATGTGTAGCAGCGGGATTCAAAGTGGTGCTGACGCGCACCGGCGACAATGCACCAATCAACGAAGATCTTCCCTTGCGTGCGAAAGTCGTGAATGCCGCGCACTCCGATCTCCTCGTCAGCGTACATTTCAACTCGCTGTATCCCGACACCAAAACGAGCGGCACCGAATCGTATGTTTACACACCCCGGTTTCAGCGTTCCACGGGCGCGCTCAGCTTGGGAGCAGGAACCGATGATGCGCGCCGGGAGGCGGTGAGGGTGAACCGCTGGGATCCTTGGAGCGCATTGCTGGCCGACCACATCCAGCGTGAAGTGTTGACCCGACTCAAGACGGTGGATCGCGGTCAGAAGACCGGCCACCTTTTGGTGCTGCAGGACGTCAATTGTCCCGCGGTGCTGGTGGAATCGGGGTTTTTATCGAACGACGCCGAAGGCCGGCGGGCCGCCTCGCCGGAATTCCGACAGGAGATCGCCGCGGCGATTTTTTCCGGCATCCTCAAATACATCGCCGCCCTCGACGAATTAAGCACCGAACAAAGAAGACACGGAGAGGATCCGGAGTTTTTTCACCGCTAATGGCCACTAATCTCTCACTAATCCGGCCTGCCAATCCAGTCCGACAGAAGACTTCTCCGAATCAATAACCGGGTATTCCTTCAAATCCTTTGAACCCTTAGCGAGACACCATTCCGAAAAGTTTCTCACAGGAGGTAACGAAGAACACAGAGACAAAGTCTGCGATCAACACCGTTGCTGCGTGCTCGCATCCCGGTACTTGTCCCCGCACCTGCGTGCGAGGCAAACACCGTTGCTGCGTGCTCGCATCCCGGTATGCCCTACCGCCCACCAGCGACGCCGACTTGAAGTGGTGTCCGTGTTCTGTTCCCCTTCGTCTCGTGATCGTCCGCACCCACATCCCAAAACCGCCGCTGAGGGACGTCGTCAAAATGATGTGGCATTGCCAAAGCGAACCGCAGCCACACGCCCGGGAACGGCTCATGCCCGATGGCACGATGGCACTGATCATCAATCTCCATGAAGACGCGATTTCCGTCTACGATCCCCATCAACCACGACGCCGTGAACGACTGAGCGGAACGCTGCTGGCGGGTGCCCGGACTGAATTCTCCGTGATCGATACCGAATGCCAGATCGAAATCATGGGCGTTCAGTTCACCCCGGGCGGAGCATTTCCCTTTCTCCCGGTTTCCGCGGGCGAGCTCAGCAACATCGACGTAAATCTCGAAACGCTCTGGGGCGCTCGCGTCCAGGAGTTGCGTGGGCAACTTGTGGAAGCACGCACCGTCGCGGAAAAATTTCGCCGGCTCGAAACGTCGCTCCTCGCCATCTTTTCTCCGGCCCGCGCCCGTCATCCGGCGGTCGCATTCGCGCTCCGCGCGTTCCACACACCAGAGCCGGCGGCCGTGACGGACGTGGTCGGAAGAACGGGGTTTAGCGCACGCCACTTTATCGAACTGTTTACCACTGAGGTCGGCCTGACGCCGAAGCGCTACCTGCGCGTGCAGCGTTTTCAGCGCGTCATCCAGCAGCTTCACACGAGCGCGCCAATTAATCTCGCCGATGCGGCGTTGATCTGTGGCTACTACGACCAATCGCATTTCATCCATGATTTCCGGGCATTTTCCGGTTTAAGTCCAACGGACTACCTGGCGCGGCGGGGTGCGCACGCGAACCACGTGGCGCTGGAAGACTGAGGTCAAATTTTTCCAATACCCTTCACATGCTTTAGGATAGGGTTAATCAACGCGGCGCCAATCCGGCGCTACCGGTTCAATTGCTCATCCCGATCCTTATGTCCAAAAATCCCGCTTCCGTCCGTCCCGGGTTTCCCACTGCGTCGCCCTATTTGATTTTTCGCGATGTGGCCAACGCGCTCGCGTTTTACGAGAAGGCCCTCGGCGCGATCGAGCTCTCGCGCCACGCCGATCCGCAGGGAGTCATTCTTCACGCCGAGGCCAGGATCGGCGATTCGACGTTCATGTTCACCAGCGAGAATCCGCAATATCCTTTTATCCGCAGCATTGAGTCGGTTGGCGATTCGCCGGTGCAGTTCTTTCTCTATGTCGACGACGTCGACGCGCGTTTTCAACGCGCGCTCGACGCAGGCGGCAAAGTGGTGATGCCATTGGCCAACCAGTTCTACGGACGCAGTGGCGGTTTCAAAGATCCGTTCGGTCACGTCTGGTGGCTGTCGACCCACCAGGAGCAAACACCCCGCAGCGAATAAAAGCCAGACGAGGACGACGGCGGTTTCAACTAGTTGCCCTCTGCTGACCACGGATGACTCGGAATATACGAAGAGAGAAAAATATTTCTCGGTAGGAGTTGTTGCCCTCAACAGTCCAGATTGGTTTCGAAAACAGTGTGGCTGGCCTGTCCGCAGAAGTCCTGCTGCGCAGGAAATCGGCAATCCCGATAAAATTGACCTGAAGCTACTGAAGGCCTCCGCCGCACTCGCAGGCAATGGGATCACGGAGAGTATCAACGCCACCAGCACGAATCGTTTCAAAGGCTCGTCCATGGACCCAAACCCAAACGTCTCTTTTACTTTCCTCGAGACGCGTTGGCTATTTCTCCCATCGCAAGGAGCAATTATGAAACGCAACGCACCACGTTTCCCATCGCCGAATGCAGTCGCTGCCTTCAAGTGAGATCGAAGACGTTGCGCTATCGCACCCAGCTTTTGCAAATGATCTGCTTAGCGCTGTTTTCGCTAAGGCATTACTTCGTGATGCGATGAGGATGGTTCCCTAACGACACTCTTGCCGCTTGCTCTTGAATCTCAGGAAACAAAGAAAGGTGCGTCATATGCGGGCCAAACTTCAATTTCAGTCACGGTATTATTGCCAGCCCGTCAGAAGGGTTTTCCGCTTTGAAATTGAATTTGCCGGGTCCGGATTTCATGAGGGATTTCAAAAATCTGGAACTCCCGGTGATTCCATATTTTTCCTTTAGAAATCTGACGGAATAGAGCGAACAATGAATGCTGCCGCCCCTCGAAACATCAGGAAAGACGGAGTGGCAGACGAATCGTCTGGCGTGACCACGCCAAATCTCTCACGACCAAATGGCGGTGATGCCAGTCGCGGGATTGGCGAGAAATGTGAGCAAGGGATCGATCCACACGGGACCAGGACGGGCAAATTTGACCGGGAAATAGAAAGGCCAATGCTCGCTGTTCGACGATCAAGTGAGACGGAAATATTTTTGCGGATTACTGGCGCTGATTTCAGAAACCGGACGGGTCCTTTTTGCCATGACAGTTTCTGTCCTAAAGTTCAGTCGCCTGGCAGAGTGGCTCGCGATAAAAGAACACGGCCTTGATCGTTGGTCCTTGCGCAGCGAAACCCCGGATATCCACCGAACCTGCATGAGCACCGCGATTGGCCCATTTTCCCAGACATCCTCCGCTTGCCCCACGGGAGATAGGCGGGGGCGCCGCTCAGCATTCGTCAGACAAGATGTGGCCCCTTCAGTCCGCCTCCAGGACCACCGCCCGCGGAAATGCTTTTTCGACGGACACCGTCACCATCAATTGCCCAAGGCTGAAATGCTTCGGTGCAGTTGTGCCACCCGATCAACTCCGCGTGCTGCCCTCTAGCGTGAGCGAATATTCCCAAGGCGAAGGATTGGAAATCAACGGTCAAAGGTGCCTCATCAGATGCCCGCCACCTCCACCTCATCAGGCGACAGAAAAAACGCCCGCAAGACGCGCGGTTGGTTTCGTTGCTACCCGGAGGGAAGCGAAAAGTGGCGGGCGTTCATCAATGCAATCACGCGACGTGGAATTGAACTCGTGTCGGCGGATACAGCCTCGCCGACCGACCCCGGACTTGTTTTTTTTGATCGTGTCGATTCCGCACTGTTTGACCTCGTTGATTGTCAGAGCAAACACGGCCGCGAACGGGTACTCGCGGTCGCGGCTTCCGATGATTGCTTGAACGACGGTACGCCGTGGCGTCTGCTGGACGCCGGAGCGGCGGACGTCTTTGCCTGGGACGCCTTGCCTGATCCGGCGGCAACCATCGCTGCACGCTTTGAGCGGTACGCGAGCATTGAGGAACTAATGCAGTCACCCGCGGTGAAAGATGAACTCGCAGGCGGCAGTCCCGCGTGGATGAGCGTCCTACGCCAGGTGGTCGAAGTGGCGGCGTTTAGCGATTCATCCGTGTTGATTGCGGGCGAGAGCGGCACGGGGAAAGAACTGGTCGCGCGACTGATTCACGCGCTGGACCGCCGTCCATCAAAGGGCCCCTTTGTCGTGCTGGATTGCACAACAGTTTCACCGGAATTGGCGGGCAGTGAATTTTTCGGCCACGAGCGGGGAGCATTCACAACGGCCGTCGCTGCGCGCGATGGCGCTTTTGCGCTGGCCGACAACGGCACGCTTTTCCTGGACGAAGTCGGCGAGCTGCCACTGACGTTACAGGCGGAATTATTGCGTGTGATACAAGAACGCGTTTACAAGCGGGTAGGCAGCAATGCCTGGAAACAAGTGAATTTCCGCCTGATCTGCGCCACGAATCGAAATTTGATTACGGAGGAGGCCCAGGGCGCATTCCGCCGGGATTTCTATTATCGGATCGCGGGCTGGACCTGCACCCTGCCCCCGCTCAATGAGCGTCGCGAGGACATCCTCCCACTGATCCGCCACTTTCTTCGTCAACATTTCGAACCGGCCGCCCCGCCGGAACCCGACGCCTTCGTCTGCAGCTACCTTCTCAGTCGAAATTATTCGGGCAATGTGCGCGAGCTCCGGCACCTCGTGCACCGGATGACGGGGCGCCACGTCGGCCACGGTCCGCTCACGATCGGCGACCTCCCATCCGACGAACGGGTCGCCGCAACGCAATCCATGAAGCAGGCCTGGCACGACGGCGCCTTCCAGTGCGCCATCCGACGCGCCCTCGCCATGGGCGTCAGCCTGAAAGAAATCAGCAGCCAAACCGCGGAGGTCGCGATCCAGACCGCGTTCGAAGACGAAGAGGGCAATCTTCAACGAGCCGCACGCCGTCTGCACGTCACAGACCGCGCCTTGCAAATGCGCCGCGCTTCGCGCCGGCCTGATCAGGAAGAAACATCATCGCGTGCTGAAAAAACCCCGAACCGGTTCAACGATCAAGCAACGCTGGAGACGTCCAAGGATCCCGAAATCGCCCTGTAACCGCAGTATTTTCAACGACTGGCATTGGCCGGTGCGGCCGCGCAGGCGACCGGCGCACTCCCTTGATCAGACGGAGAAAATTCCCCCCGAGGATCAGCGCTTCGTCCGCCGGCGGCAGCTTGAGCGCACGCACCTTGGCCAGTTCCACCCCGGGGTGCAGCCACGGTCCGTCGGAACCGAAAAGAAACTTCCGCGGTCCGGCGCGACGCACTGCCTGCACGAGCAGATCGAAGCGGCGCACACCTGAAGTATCGGCGAAGATGTTGGGATGGCGTACGAGCGGATCAATCAGCGCCTGCTGCGCACGCCAGTCGTCCGCAAAACTGCCAAGATGAGGAATGATGAATGAAACGTCGGGATATTCGGTCGCAAGTAATTCAACAGTGGATACCTCGCCCATCACATCATAGAGCACCGGAACGGCAAACGTCCGGGCTGCTTCGCAAATCTCGCGCGTGATTCGTGCGTCGTAGCGATGCACCTTGATGCCGGTGAAACCGTGTCCGGCCACCGCCTCATTCACCATCGCGGCGATGCGCCCGCGATCGCGCAAGGGATGAACGAAAGCAAAACCGAAGAAGCGATCGGGACGACTCGCAACGATTCGCGCAACCTCGCGATTCGCATGCGCATAATCCGAATGAAAGGCGGCGAAGAGCACCGTGCGATCGATCCCCGCCGCGCGACTCCAGCGCAGAAACTCACGCAGCGACGCGTCCGTGTCCCACGGCCCGGTCAAACCGTCGCCCTTCCCCGCATGACAGTGGCAGTCGATGATCATGACGGAAATGGAACGCAGGTTTGCAAGTCGCGCCGCCGATATTCACTCAGACGCAACGCGAGATGCTGCTCGCGTTGGTCTGGCACAAGCCACGGTTCGTGTTGCACGTGCTCGCACATCCCAACGTACTGAATACATTGTCGATGTATGGCTTACCGGCTTTGGCCAGGACACACAGAATGATGAGATAAGGATTTTCCTTCGCGACACAACCGATGAGCGCCGGCACTAGTTTGAGCTGCCCGATCAGCCATTGGACACCGCAGCGCGCGGCCAGGCACTTGTAATACACCTCGTCGCATTCTTTCAGTAGCTTCGCATATTGCGCACGATCGCAATTGCTTTGGGGCGGCTGTGGCCGCCGCCTTGGGTCTATTGGTTCCACATGGGGCTCCCGAAGGTGGGGGTATTGCGGCGGGGGCGGTGGCGGGGGTGGCGGGGGCGGCGGACAGGACCTCCCGCCCAAAGCTCGAATCATCGCCGTGCGGGTAGCGGGTCCGACGCGCCCATCCACGACGAGGCGTTGAGATGACTGGAAGATTCGCACCTCTCTCACTGTGGCGGCGTCCATGACGCCATTCACAGCCAGGCGCGATTGTTTAGCGATCTCGTTGAGCGCCGCTTGAACCAGTCCGGTTTCGGTCTGTGGCCCGACGATGCCATCGATCGTCAGGCGGTTGGCTGTCTGAAAACGCTTGGTCGCCGCACAGGAGAGCGGCCCATACCTTCCATCTACTGTCAGGTTTTCACCCGCCGTGCGATTGAGGACATTTTGCACCCAGCAGACTTTATCCCACGTCAAACCAGGCCATGGGGAGCACTGGGGCAACCGCGAGGGTTGCGCGTACGCAGGAGTCTCTTCCTCCAGTTCGAGCTCGGTCCAGGATTCATTTTCCTGCGTTTCTTCAGCCGCCTGCCGGGCGCTGCATTTCGGACAGCCGCACGATTTCGCCGGCTGTGTTTCGGGTGAAAACTCAAACGATTCGGCTTCGAAGGTGAGCGTGTTCATGTGATGGCCTTTTTTGATTTTGGATTTATGGGTCTAATCGAATCTCGTGGAAACAGGTGCTGGCAGGGTGCTACTTCGTGCAATGCCGCCGATAGGCCGGCTGGTCCACTGTCGGTCCGGCGACTTTGAATTCACGGCACCAGGCGTTAATGTGATCGATGACCTCACAGGTCACCCGCACGCCGCCATTTAGTCCGTTGGCCGGCGTCACCGGCGCTCCCGTCGGCCGGCACTTGCCGCTCTTCGCGTCATTATTGCACCCGGCCGGTCCGTCGGTGTGGACGCCCAGCAAAAGGCGGACGCCATTGTCGCCGAGGAGCCAGATCGGACTGCCGCTGTGGCCGGGGCAGGTGTCGATAGTGTACTTCAAATGCGTCGGCGACACATCGGCGATCCGGATTTTTTCAGAGTGTCCCCACATGGTGCCTTGCCGCTTGTCACAGGGATAGCCCGCGATCGTCAGGAGCGTCGCGGTGTTCGCATCGCTGCGCGGTTGGAGCCGCATAAACTGCACGGGACGGTGAAATGGCTCCGGCAAAATGATGACACCAAAATCCAGCGTGGGATGCACACGAAAGCGTGCGGCCGGCGCCGTGATACTGGCCGGGTTGGCCGGACGCTGATCGCGCGCTGCCGAGAGATCGGCTCCGGGGGAAACCTTGATGCTCGTGAAACGCGGACCCGCCGCCGCCGTGCGTACATTCAATCGCGTGAGGCAATGCTTGGCCGTGAGCACCACCTGCGGCGCGATCAACGTGCCAGTCACCCGCGTCACCCCGCCGCCAATGTGGTTGCGCTCGAGCAGGCAAATCGTGTTGAAGGGAAACATGAGCGTCGACGGTCGCTTGCGGCGCGCCGTGATGCGGAAACGATCGTCCCCGGGCGAAGTCGGACTCACAATGATGCTGTATTGCAGTTCATCCTCCGTCCATTCGAGCTGTCCGTCCTCCGCGGCAGCGAGCCGGGCTTCCGGCAGCTCCTCACTGCTTTCCTCCCGCGCCGCCGATTGCGCCGCCGTCGCCACAATTCCCATGACCTTGTTCAACCACGCCCGGCGGCTGCTGGTCGCGGCCAGACCTTGCCGCAGCTGCCCCACCCGATTGGCAAGCCGCATCAAATCCGCCCGCTTGCAGCCGCGGCGGACATAGGCCCCGCCTTTCGCGCTCTCAATAATTTGATTGGCCGCGGCGACAAAATCGACACGGGCGTTATGAATTCTGTTTCGATCCAAAGGCGATCGGTTGAGCCGCCCGGAAAGAATTGTGAGGGCGTTGCGCAGCACGCCCAAATCACCGACAGCATCGGGACAACTGAGCAGCGGCGGAAATGGTGCTTCGGGCATCGAGGCCGCGGTTCCCTGCGGGGAATAGGCGGGCGATTCCCACTCGTATTCCCCGAGTGCCTCGAATTCCAATTCACCAAATTCCTGCTCGAACTCCTGTTCGTCGCTTTCGGTTCGGGATGCTTCCGCCTGATTGTTTGGGTTCTCATTCATCGTGATTTCTCCGGTTGGCCGGTGCGCTTGATCACGTCCGGCGGTGTGTTTGTTTGAAGGATTGATTGATGATCAATGCGACGAAACGTTCGTTCCGTTTTGTGCAGGGCCTGACCGATCATGGCCGCCGCGGTTTCTATTTCCTCGAAAGAATGGCTCGCCGACAGGAGCAGAGTCACCTGTGCCCCCCCGCCCGTCGAACCACGTTGCAGGACCGTGCGCATTCCGTGCCGCGCCAGATTTTCATGCAGGGCGATGGCGTCCCCGTCCGGTGCCGGCTGCAATGTCTGCGTCGGGAAAAGTCCGCCACTCGCCCCCACGCCGAGTGTCCGCAGCTTTTCACGGAACGTCTGGATCAGCCTCCTCAATCGCAAGCGGAGCACGTCGCCCCACTCGTGATTGATCCTGAGGGCGTGCCTGGCAGCGAGCAGCGTGGGAATCGACGGCGGACTGCAATGAACGCGAGTCTCGGCGTTCGCATTGAAATGCCCGACCCACGACCGGCTTCCTCCCAACACCGCCACCGGCACGCCGAACGCCTTCGCGAGCGACGCCATGACAATAATATTATTACCGCCGGCATTACTCCACGGGAAGGAACCGCCGCCGCCGCCGCCGTAAGGATTCGTCCGGCCCGGCCGCTGACCAAGGATGCCGAGCGCCTGCGTGTCGTCCGCCACCACGAGTCCACCCCACTGGTTCGCCAGCTCTTGATACTCCCGCAGCGGAGCGACACGCCCACACCCCGGACAAAAGCCATCCGTCACAATGACGGGAGTGTGTCCGCGAGGCGCGGCGGTCAACTCGCGTCGGAGTGCCGTGGGATCGTGGTGGGGAAATGTTTTCACCGCCACGCCGCATTGCGCCGCGCGCTGAATACCCCAACGGGTGATCGGATAAACTTCTGCGTCCATGTAGAGAGTGACGGGACTTTTCGCGAGCAGGCCAAAAAGATCCCAAACGAGGTGGAAGGTGGAGGTGCCGAGGGTTGCTGCTTCACATCCCATCAGCACCGCGAGGTCCTGACTGATTGCTCTGGCGTCCGCCGCTACCACCAGCGCGGCGGGCGCGCCGGTGGTAAATTGCTGCCAGGGTGGCAGCGTGCGGGTCGGGTGTTTTAGGCCCAGATAGAGCGCGGAGGTGAAGTCGAGCACTGCCCGGGGCTTTCACTCGATTTCTTCGCTGAATTCCAACCCCTTGCCGACGCCATTCCTCCGTGCAGAGCTGGGATGGCTGACGTTGCGTCCGGCGCCGGCGGCGGCGGCGCGCCGCGGCGAGCCAAAGGCCGGGCCGGCAGCTGCGATTTGCTGCCACTGTGCATCCAGGCGCTTGCGCAAGAGCACGGAGGGCTGGAGGTAACGATCTGCCGCCAGGCGGACATCAGCCTGACCGACCGACAGATCGACTCCAGTGACCGTGCGGTAGCTGTGAACGTACTGCTGGATCGCCGATCGACAGCCGCGCGCCCAAAATACTGCGATGCCGGCGTCGAGCGTGTTGCTCCAGTCGTAGTGGCGGATCGAGGTCAGGAGCAGCTCGCCGAACTCGGCCAGCTCGTTGAAGTAGGTAACCGAAACGTCAGTCCAGCCTTTGAGTTTCTTCATGGTGTCTACGCGATCCATCCAATCCTCGCTGTAGGGCATCATCGCCCGGCCGCCGAGGAACTCCTGCATTTCGGGGCGAGCCAGGATCCACTGCTCCATAAGCATCTCCATGCGCGCGGTGGAAGGCAGGTCGCCGAACTGGTTGTGCATGCCTTCGCGGAGCAGCAGGTGAACTTCCTTCAAACCGTTGAGCACGGGGAATCCGTCTGCGCGCTTGGTCGTGTCGTCGTCCTGTTTGTAGAAGAGCTGAGCGCCGTGAAGGAGGTTGTGGAAGGCCTCGATGAACTTCGAGCGGCTGTCCGCCGAGCGCAACGGCTGGACGGCTTTGCCATCCAGCATAATGCCGTAGTGGTGGTCGTATTCGTAAGCCCGGCGCGAGACCGTGAGACGGTGCTGCTCGTCTTGGATATACCCCCAAAGAATATTGCTGAGAGGATAAAGCGGCGCGATATCGAAGCTGGCCAGCGGATCGCGCTCCGAAGTCCGCTGATTCTGGAAGCGCAACGCGATCGACTTCATCGTTTGCACAAGCATCCCTTCCTCGTGCCAGTAAGACCAGATCAGTTCGATGAAGCATGGGCTCCGGAGTTTCGCTGCGAGTATTCCTTCACAGGCGGTCACGTCTCCATTCTTCGGCTCGATGAGCGGCTCTTTGAGTCTGCTGCGGATTATGTTGTCGATCGGAAGCATCCGCTCGGAATCATTCGTCGTCAGGAAGTTGGTCCAACGCCCCTGAAGCTCATTTAGCGTGACACTCACGCCGTGAGTGGTCTCGAATTTGTCGGGATCGAATCCGGAAAACTTGTAATCTTTAAGCACACGCACGTTGAGCATCAGGAAAACCTCGGTGGCCACTTTCAACCGCTGGTAGGCGTCCACGCCGGGGAAAACCGACGCCCGCCTCCGATTCACTTCGTTGAAGCGCTCCATCTCATTATCGGGTAGCGAAGGCTTGTTTGGGCACATCACGCGATCGACGAATATTTGATAGTTGCTGAAATCGAGGGCGCTGGTGCGCTCGATGATTGCTTGCAGGAAGCCCGCAGCCGTCTTGTCGCTAGAGACCGACGGCATCAATCTCACTTCCATCGGGCCGTTCACCGCAGTCGGTGCAGCGGCCACAGACACATCCAGCAAGATTGGCTGCTTCAGCCCCGAAAGCGTCTCCGACCCTGGTGAGTCGTGCGACAAATTGAGGGTGATGACGTGCTTTCCCGCACTTGCGGGAGTCCACGTGGCGATTCCAGGTCCTTCCTCCCGGATGCCAGAGCCATCCGACCCCACCTTCCATTCGAATTTGTAGTCCTCGAGGAAGTTCAATTTGAGTGAACCGTCGCCAAGGGTCCGCTTGGAATCGTCGGCGTATAGGAGTGCCTTCACGGTCACGGCCTCGCCTTGAATAATCTGCGCTGCCGGTTCGGTGATAATTCTGACATTTGTTATTTTCATAAGTTTACTCTTTGCTTGTTATACTTGGATGGTTGTGAGGGTGGATGATCGCGGGGCGTGGGTTGTCGCGCGAAGGCTCTGGGTGCAGTAAGCCGAGGTATCGAGCGTCCCGCGTAACGCCCAATAAGTGAGTAGATTGGTGAGCAGCCGGCTTTCCTCCTCGGGATTAATGGTGCCGTCCGCCCGGGCCTGGCCGATCACTGCAAAGACCAGAGAAGGTCCGGCATTGCGCATGATCGTGGGCGCGCCACCCCATTGTTTGTACAGCTGGATCAGCCGGGCCGGCTGGCGTTCGTCGACCTCCAGGGCCTCCGCCATGGTGCGCCCGTGCAGCAAGCGCGGACGATGATTCGCCAGCAAGCCGGCAAAAGCGGGCAACGTTCGCAGCAAAACATCGACGATCTTTCGGCGTGGCGCATCGAGTCCATCCAGCGGATAGAACGAGTCCCAGAGTTGTTCCAACCGTGCCCATTGCGGATGGGGAAAAAGTGCGCGACCCATCGCCGTGCTCAACCGTACCCGTATCCACGGAAACGGATGCGGATCATCCATCGCGATGCGGAAGACGAAGGCGCGGGGCAGACTCACCACGCCGATGAGGCCCGTGGTCGCGGAAATCCCCAGCTTCGCCATGGCCCAGAAATCGGCGACGATCTCCGAGAGGCAGCGCTCATAATAGGTCCAGGCGATTTTTTCCGCGCTTTCCTGGTGCTGCAGCGCCTGCAGCGTGGGCCGCAACGAGCTGATCAATTCAATCAACGCTGTCGCCTGATGTCCGACTTCGTGCACCAGCGATGACCCGATGCCGCTGCCGATCATCCGTTCGCGCGGCACCCGGATGATCGCCACGGGATTTTCTCCCCCGCCCGGCAATCGCGTGCGGGCCCGGCGGATCGCCGCGCCGTGGCCCCGGTCCAAATAACAAATTACCGGCGGCGCCTCGTAGGGTGCACCGGGAATTTGCAACGCATCCGCGGCCACGACGTCCAGTCCGGCAAGGCGCACACCGTTGTCGTGCTCCGTGCGCTGCACGAGCGCATCGGCAAAAATGTCAAATTGTGTGAGCATCGCATTGAAGCGGAGTCGAAGTACGGAAAAGCGCGCCTGGATCTCCGCTGGTGCGGACGCCAGCGCCTGTGGTCCGCGCAGCCATCGCAGATAATCAAACACCATCGATTTCAAACGCTGCCGCCCTTTGGCCATGTGGCCCTCGATCGCGGTTTGCGCCGCCGGGGTGGCCGCCGCCGCCAGCACCGACGGTATCTCAAGCGCGAACGGCCGCACTCGAGCCAGGCGGGTGAGAAGCGCTCGCGCCTCCCCCTCCAAATAATCGGCAGCCGGTGAATTTATTGGCATGGTCATACTCCCAGGACGACGATTTTGTGTCCGTGACGTTCCCAACGACCACTCCGCATCCGGATCGCCGGGCCGGCGCGCAAACCACCCAGCTGACTGGCTGCACGACTGACCGCGGCGGCCGCAGCGGCCGCGGCCGCCTGCGCACCGATCTCCGGTTCTTCCGGTGTAACCTGAGACGCGACGTTGCTGGCCAGGCGCACGAATCGGCGCGCGATTTCGAACTCCTGATCCTCAAGGCTCAACGCTTCGAGGTCGACTTCGAGCAGCTTGCTGGCCGCGCCCCCGATTGCCGTGCCGAGGGCGGTACCCACACCTGGAATCGGAATGAACGATCCCAGGGCGCCGCCGACAAAAGGCAGCGCCTTCTTGGCGATGCCCTTGAGTATTCCAGTAAGGGGACCAGCGACCTTACGCACTCCCTGCCATGCCTTCTTGAAGAACTTTCCGAGGAACTGATCGAGCTCTTCTTCGCTGGAGACCGTCAGCAACTCAGCGGCCAGTTCCATTTCCTGCGCTTCATTCAACGTGGACCCGGCCGTGTTTTCAAACTCCTGCTCATTGCCCATTTCAAACTCAAAGGCCTCGGCTTCCAATTCGTTGCCTGATTCCTCCGTCCTTGATTCATAAGGTTCCACGGTAATATCTCCTCTTTTGATGATGATTGGAGTTTCGATTCAAACGCCCAGCAGGATGATTTTTCTGCCCTGGCGAATCCACCGTCCGGAACGGGGACGATGATGATGAGGATGAAGACCGGTTCCGTTTGCTGAGGTTTGGAGCAGACCGGGCAGGTGCGCACGCGCGGCGGCGACCATCGCCGCCTTGGCCGCTTCTTGCGGCGTGACGGCGGCCAGAGCTGCCGCACCAGCGTTCGCCGCATTTTGCACCGCCGTGCCAACCGTCCGTACCAGTTGCTTGGCGACCTCGAACTCCTGGTCCTCCGCGGAAAGCCCCTCAAGTTCGAGCCCGAGCAGATCGCCCGCGCCCGCGGCCAGCCGGGAACCGATCTGGCCCCCAAGACCCGGAACGAGCATGTTGCCGAGCGCTCCACCGGCAATCGGCAGCACCTTCTTGATCGCCCCCTTGATGAAGCCACCCAGCGGCTGGAGCAAAGGCGACTTCAGTGCGCCTCCGACGACGTTCTTCGCTTTTCTGAGGAGATCGCTAATGAAATGGTCGAGCTCGGCCTCACTATTGATCTCCAGTAGATTCGCGGCGAATTCAGCCTCCTCTTCCTCGTTGAAAAGAGTTTCACCTTGGCCGCCGTATTCCTGAGCTTCTTCGAACTCGAAATTCTCGGCCTCGTTGCTGAACTCTTTGGTTGTGTGATCTAAGTCGTGCATATTGGTAGTATTCGATGGTTGGGATTGTGGCTCATTTGAGTTCGCCGGCTCATTGTCCGGCAAAATAGCTGGGTCCGGATCGCCGGCGGCATCGCCGGCTGCGGGCTCCGTGACTGGTTCCGCATCGCCGGTCGGTCCGGCATCGTTCGGCGATCCCGCGTCGACCACCGGCTCTGTCGCGATCACGGGTTCAGTGGCTACAACCGGCCGGGCGGTCAAAACCGGCGCACCGGTCCTGAACCTCCGTCGACGCCAACGCTGGAAGCCAGGCGCGTGGCGGCGGGCTGCCCTCTGCAGCGACTGCCACGCGGAAGAGGACCGGGAGCCCGAAGCGCGGAAGCGTCGGGCCTGCCGTGCACCAGCGCCGGCAAATCGCACGAAGCGTCGGGCCACTTCAAATTCCTGGTCCTCGGGACTCAGGCCTTCGAGCTCAAGGCCAAAAAGATCACCCGCGACCGCCGCGAGTCTCGCCCCGGCAGAACTTCTGGCGCCCGGCTCAAGCATGTTCGCCGCACCAGACGCAAGCAGGGGCAAAGCGTCTTTTGCCGCGCGACAAAGGAGGCCGCGCAAATGGAGGGAGCCTGCCGGTGGGATCGCGCCGCCGGTGGCGCGCGAAATCAATTTTCCCATGAAACCTTCAAGCTCGTTCTCACTGGTGATTTCGAGCAGCTGGGCCGCCAGTTCCATTTCCTGCATTTCGCCGAACACCTCGTCCTCCGCACTGCTTTCCGAATTTTCATTCTCTTCCCACTCCTGCGTCTCGCCGGAAACCCCGGGGGAAAATTCCATTTCGAACCGCGGGAACCGGTCCCGCGGACCGACAACGCCGCGTGGCAGCTGGGCCGCGCGAGCCGAAAATTGTCTCTGCGTCCGCGCAAGATTCGAACGGGCCGCCGAAAACATCGGGCCCGTCTGCCGCTCGATCCGGCTCAACACGAGATTGCCTGCGGAGGACAGGGCGGCTCGCTGGATGTTCTGCCCCGACGCGACTTTTTTCACGAAGGCCAGCGCATCTGCGGCGTAGGGTGAAGCAGGCAGGAGACGGCCGGTGGCGGCAAAAGCGGCGTCCTGAATGCTCTTACCTTTTGCAATCGTCACCGCCGCGTCGAACGCCGCCTGAGCGGCTGGCCCGCCGGGCAACCGCGACCTCGCAGAATCGAGCAACGCCGCCCCGATATTTTTTCCCTTCGCCAGATTCAGCGCAGTATCAAACGCCATCTGCGCGATGGCGCCGCCGGGCACCGCGCCGCGCGCCGCCGCGATCATCGCCTCGGAGATGGGCCGGCCGGACGCCAGCGCGTTCGCGGCACTCAAGGCCGCCGCCACGCCGGTGCCGACACCGGGAATGAATGGCGCAACCATCGCCGCAAACTGCAGACTCTTTCGCACATCGCCGATTCCCGCCTGAAAAGCCTTTCCCGCGGCCTTGACGATATTTTCCCCGCGAGCCGCAGCCATGCCTGTATCCACCATGAAACGTGTGGCGGGATTCGCGGCCAAGGTCCGCAATGCTCCCTGAAAAACATTTTTTCCCTCTGCCCCTGCGCGCACCGCACCGAGTCCGGCGTTCACCGCCATGCCCAACGGCGTCATGCTGAGACCGGTGGTGATCATGGAAACCGGCACGACTTTATCGATCGCAGACAGTCCCTTGCCCACACCCTTGGCCACGCCTCCCGCCACCTTGCCGACGCGGCGGACCAGCTTCCCGAGAAAATAATCGAGTTCTTCGTCCTCCGCGAAATAGAGCGGGTATTCGAAGCTGACCAGGCCGTCGCGCAAAGGATGGGAGGACTCGTAGAGCTCCTGCAAGACAGCCGCGCCCACCGCGCGACGGGCGGCAATTTCCACCGGAGCCGCTGGATGAAAATGTGGAAGATTTCCGGCACTGGCGCACGCGAGCCGCACGAAACGGCGCGCAGTCTCCAATTCCCCGTCCTCTCCATTGACTGCTTCTCCGTTAAGTTCGAGGACTTCGCCGGCCGCCGTGGCCACCTCATTTTCCGACGCACCGGCCGCGCCCGCCGTGCTGAAATTGTGGGCTGCACTTTTCATCGAAGGCAGCGTCGACGTCGCAACCTGCCGCAGAATCCCGCGCAATTGCAGCGAGCCCGGCAGCCGTGAGGTTGTCGCGGTGCCGCGTTCGATCAAACCATCGAGAAACGAGTTCAACCCAGTCTCGTCCCTGATGCCGAGCAATTGCCGGGCGAGTTCCGTCTCCTGCGCAGCGGCAAAGCGAGTGGCGTCCGTTCCTGCGCCGGATCTGTTCGCGAAACCGTTCTGACGTGTCTCCGTCGCAAAGGCATCAAGCGATTCTATCGTGTGATTCGGGGAACTCATGGGACTTGTGTGTGGTGGAGGAAAAAAATCAGACCCGCGAAACTCTCTCGGCTGCCGGCGCGCGGTTGGTATTTCCTACTTAGCAAACGGTGTGCCACGCGTTTCTCCCGGGGAGATGGACGAAACAGGCGAAGCACGCTTCGGAAATCCACCGCTCCCGCTCAAAGTTCGCGCAGCTTGCTTCGCCCCGACAATTTCTTCGGCGCCCACAGACTTTTCAGAGCTTCATCCGAAGCCACGCAGCCGCCCAACCAGACGGGTGCGCGAAATAATCCACGGGAAATTTCAATTTCGCTTCATGGTTCCAATCGCGCCGCGCGAAACTGTCCATCGCGCGCCGTCTACACCTTATCGCCCAGCTACGTAATGTCGCCAGAGATACACCCGCGTCAAAGAAACGGGCCCGCACTCTGGATTCATAGTCACATCCACGAGACCCACGACTACACGATCGGGTAACGCAAGAATCCTGGAGCGGTTAAAATAAACCTGTGGCCTGAATTTATGCGGCCCGCCGACCGGCCCTGCCTTTGAATCCTTCGCGAGACACTATTCCGAAATACACGCCGGTTCATCATCCTCGTGTTTACACCCAGGTCGCAAAGGAAACGAAGAAGACGCGGACAAGATCCGGAATTTTTTCACCACTAATGGCCACTAATCTCTCACTAATCCGGCCCCCAGAATTATGCACATAGGTGGTCGTCGATTTCTCCGTTCGACAAGCCCCTCGACAGGCTCGGGATCGCGACCCGTCCGCAGACCCTGAATGGTGAGCAAAGCCGAACTACTCAGGACCCCGAGCCCGTTGAGGGACACATCGACGATCAGCGTCGGTGCGGAGACCGACGCCCACCTTGACGGGACCCCCGAATCGGGTACTGCATCCAGTCCGCGATTAGCGCCTCCTTCGAACCCAAACCGGAGACGACTTGTCGGAGGGGTAAAAGTAGATTTCGCTCCCCTTTCGGCGAAATCATTAGCGGTTAAAAATCCACTCTCACTCCCGCAAGCCTTCTGGGTTGGTTGCGCGAAAGTTGGAATTCCCGCTTGAGTCTTGGGGACAGGAGCGTGGTCTCACGACTTACCCCGCCGCAACTTCTGCCATGCCCCACACCGCGCTCCGCACTGAAAGTCTGATCAAGCTGGCTGGACCGATTTTCTTCCAGCAAATGACGCATACCGTCGTACTGCTGGTGGATCTTTATTTCTTCAGTCATCTATCCGATGAAATCGCGGGAACGATCGGTCAGCTACTACCGATCATCTGGCTCGGCACATTTGTCATTCCTGTATTTGCCGGCACGGGAGTCTCCGTGGCTTCACAATACATGGGGGCGAAACAACACCACAAGGTGGTGCCCGCTTATATGATGAACCTGGTGTTCACGGCCGGCATGGGGCTCGTTTTTGGCGGAGGCTTGTGGTGGTTCTCCGGCGATATCGGCCGCTGGATGGGGTTGCCCGATACGTTGAATAAAATCGGCGCGACCTATTTGAGTGCGATGAGCATGTATTTTCTGCCGATGGGCGTGCTGGTCGCTTACAACGCGGTGCTGTCATCGCGGGGCATGACGCACTGGTTAATGTATAGCGCGTTCATGGTGGCAGGCATCAATCTCGCCCTCGCGTCGCTTTTTGTGCTCGGTTTTCACTGGGGTGTGCGTGGCGTCGTCACGGCATCGGTGATCAGCGTCACCACGGCTACGCTGGTTTCGGTGTGGCTGGTGCATCGCACACTGGGAGTGCGTTTCTATCTTCGCGGGGCGAAGCGCGACATGCTCGGCGTGCTTCGACCGATGGTGCGGCTCGGCATTCCCAACGCGCTGGAACCTTTCAGCTATTCGCTTCAGCAGGTTTTTCTTTCGAAAATGATCATCGGACTCGGCGTCGTGGCGATGGCAGCGAACAATTATGCCGGCCGGGTCCAGATGTTTCAAATCACGTTCTCGCTCGCATTGGCGTTGGGCGGACAAATTCTCCTGGCGCACTGGATGGGTGCGCGGCGGTTCGCCGACGTGAACCATTTGTATTGGAAAACGATTCGCTGGGGCATGGTGGTGGCGGGCTGCTATGCGGGTGGCTTGTGGATTTTCTCGGATTGGATCCTCGGCATTTTCACTGCTGATCCCGCGGTGAAGCAGCTGGGCAAAACGCTTTTGCTGATCGCGGCGTTTTATGAGCCGGCACGGTCGGTGAATATTGTCGGCGGCTTCAGTCTGAAGACGGTGGGAGATGCGCGATTTCCCGTCGTGGTGGGAATGATCTTTATCTGGGGCATCTTGCCGGTGGTGTGGGCGGTGAACCACTATTGGTCGCTCACCTTGGTTGGCTTCTGGTTGTTTTTCGCGGCGGACGAAATCATTCGCGCCGGCATCAACCTCTGGCGATGGCGCACCGGCAAGTGGAAGAGCATGGGAATTGTTGGCCACCACCCCGAACCACCGCTGCCGCCACCCGAGGCCTTGCAAGTGGAGTACTGACACTGCCTGATTTTTGCCCACTTGCCTCGCACGCAGGTGCGGGGACAAGTACCGGGCTGCGAGCACGCAGCAACGGCACGAAACACACGAAAGGACGCGAAAGAAAATGAACATGAACGTAGCAGCGGATGTAAATCCGCTGGGTAGGGGCCGTTGCCCTCAACGGCCCGGCTTGGTGCGCTTCTGGGTTCAGATTTTTAACCACTAATGGCCGCTGATGAGCACTAATTCCCGAGGAAAACACTTCTGCGAGAGCGAAGCTCGAAACCTAGACTTGTCCCACCGCGATCGCCGCCCCCTGGATTCCGCCGCGCCGTTTCAATATGACGTCAGACGCTATCGCCTCGCGCTGAATATGGCCTCATTAATCAAGCGTGGGTTCATTTTTCCATTCGGTACATGTTCCGTCCGGTGACTCTACCGTGGTTCGGCAGGCAATCGGAATGCTATGCGCCAGCGAAAAGGTAAAAGCATGGGTCGCGCCTGCATTCGATGGCTGGATTAGTTTTTTCCCTCACGACATCGTCCGCAGCGAGAAGTTTGGTCAGAAGCTTTCGTTGCAGTTGGGGATGCCGGTGCTGGTCACGGTGCTGCACGATAGCGATTTGTTTTGTTATTTGCTGTTGGAGCAAGGGCAGACAACCGAGGAATTCATTTCGAAACCGGAACTGTTGCGTGTTGCTCCAAAGGCCGTCCTTGTTCCCGACCGCATTTCGATACTGCTCCAGGCGGGAGAATCCCTGCCCGCCGTGAAATCCTTACTGTCGTCGGAGTCGCCGGTTTTCGCTGAACAGCGAATGGCGGATTTCCTCAGCTTGCTTCACATTCGAAATGGACTCTCAAGCTACTCCTATATCGAAAGAGGCGAGCGCGACAATCTGTGGGGCCGGACGGATTTCGTCCACTTCCCGGATCGCGCCGCCGAGAAAGAACGACGCAAGGTGGAAAAACACGCTCGGCTGGCGCACAAACGATCGCTGCGCGAGAGCGGAAAATTACTGTATGACTCTGAACTTCTGCGAAAGGAGGATGGCTTTGGTCGCTGGACCACCCGCGTGTTGGGATCCGGTCCAAATTCCAGCGAATTTTTAGTGAGTGGCCACAACGATCGTTTTGAACTGACGCGGTGGATTCCTCCCGGAGAGCCATTATATTTTGGTGGTGGATTCTCGGTCACTCATGGCTCGGCGGTTTGTTTTCTGCCCGACGGGCGTATTCTCGCAGCAACCTCCGACGGCCTGACGATCCTGGACCAAATAAGTGGCGCGACGTTTCGAATTCCAGGGAATGCAACCGGCAACCCCATCGCCTACGACGCCAAACACGACATGGTCTATCTCCAGACGGCCCAGACTTTGGACGCCTTAATATTCGGCGATGCTCGAGTCGTTTTTTCCATTCCCTTCCAATTCCGTTCACAAGGAATTCAGCTGCACCCAACCCACCCTCATTTGGTTTGGACGACGCAGCGCACCCTTGGCATCACCCACGCCCTCACCGGCGAATCGTTGCTCGAGCTGGATCTATACAATGCACAACTAATCCCCAAAAAACGGGCGCAGTGGCTGGCAGAAAACGGAATGGTACCGAGCACTCATGCGGACGTGTTGGAGCGAGAGGACTTCATGGTCTTCCGGCTCGACGCGAGCGGCGAAAGATTATTTGCGGGCACGTCGGAAGGATTGCGCGAATATCGTTACACTGATGTCCTTCGCGCAACGGAACGAATGCCTCTTCCGGTCGCTGGTTTCGAAGTCAGCGAAAAACTTCAGGACGGAAAACTGGTGAACTCCATCGCTCTCGACGAACGACGCACCCGAGTGATTTATTCCTCCGGGAACGATTCCATCCGTTACTACGATTGGATGGCGCGCACCCGGGGCATTCTCAAGGCACCGGACGAGGCGAAAAGGATATGGGAAATGCATTTAAGCGGCGACACATCCCGATTGCTCTGCCGTCTAGGTGCGGACCGTGACAATATGCAAAAGCGAACAGACGATCACTGGGTACAGGTGTGGGACTATGAGCGGCTCTCCACCGCGAGAGAAGCCGTGCAGGTTGAAAGTTCCGTTTGATCGCCGCGTCCGTTTGCGGCAGCCGCGACTACATAATCGGACGGACGCGAGTTCTCAACAACGCCAAGGGATATCCCATTCCAGAAGAAGCCAGAAAGAGCGGATTCAACCGCGCGCTGATCGCAGAACTCTGATCACGCCTCACAAAGTTTGAGCTCCTATTTCCCTCCGGCGATTCTGTCAGGAGTCAGGACATGCCCCCGCTCGCTCCACCGGCGGTGCGGTTCATGCATCGCGTGCTGGCGGAAAGTTTGTCGTAGGCGGTTCCGGCTCTACGCGCGCGACGGGATTGAGCGTCGATCCATTCGTGGCGGGTTCGATACCGCGAAGCTTGCCCGCCACACCGGATAAACTTCGGCTTGGACGTAGCAGCGGCGGCAACACCGCTGGCTTTGTCACGCCACAGTGAGAGGGACGCCTTCATGGAAACTTCCGCTCCCGCAGTCAATGCGATGAAAATCTTTCATTTGATGCGCTGCAGGTTAGTGACGAATACCTTTTATACTACACGACTGGATACGCCCTTCGGTATGTCCAGCCCTTCCCTTCGCGTTTTAACCGACGCTTAGTTCCCCCCCAATCAGTCCACATTTTTTCTGCGCCACGGTTGCTTCATCCGTCTGGCGCAGTTCGCAACTTTGCTCATGTCATGAAGAATCTGACCATCGCCCGGCGCGTCATGCTTGGATTCGCGTCCGTGCTTTTCCTGACCACTCTTTTGGGGGCATTCGCTTATGCCCGGATCGCAGTCATTGAAAGACAGTCGAACCACATCACGACGGCCTGCCTGCCCGGAGTTTATTTGATCAGCCAGGTCCAGGCTTACGCCAAAGACAACCTTTCGAACGTCATCCAGCATATCACCGAGGGCGAGACGGGGCGCCGCAAGATCGAAGCGGAGGTTACGGCCAACAAACAAAAGATCAGCGAGCTGCTTGCGGAGTACGAGCGTGGCATTACGACCTCGCGTGACCGGGAGCTGCTCGCGGCCCTCGGCGCGGCCCGCGCGCCTTACGTGAGCACATTCGAGGAGGTGTATCGTCTCAGCCGGGAAAACCAGATGGAAGAGGCCTTGGTCGTGGTGCGCCGGCAGCTCCGGCCGGCCTATCAAAATTTTATGGCCGCCATTAACGCGGAGGTCGATTTCAACAAGGCCAACGGCGATGCCGCCGGAGCCGCCATCACCCGCAACGTGGCCAACACCAAAGCGGGCATCATCGCCAGCCTCTGCTTCTCAATCCTCGCGGGATCGACTGTTTCGTTTTTCATCATCCGTACGACCACCCGCGTGCTTAATCGCGTGGCGGACGTGCTGGGGGCCGACTCCTTCCAGGTTGCGACGGCCGCCGGACAGATCAACGCCTCCAGTCAGACCCTGGCGGCCGGTGCCGGCGAACAGGCCGCCGCGCTCGAGGAGACCAGCGCATCCCTCGAGGAGATCGCCAGCATGACCAAGCGCAACGCCGAGTCCGCCGGCACGGCCAAGACACTTGCCACCCAGACACGCATGGCGGCCGAAAGCGGCGCCACCGACATGCAGACCATGTCCACCGCCATGGACTCCATCAAGCTCTCCAGCGACAACATCGCCAAGATCATCAAGACGATCGACGAGATCGCGTTCCAGACCAACATCCTCGCACTGAACGCCGCCGTCGAGGCCGCCCGGGCCGGCGGGGCGGGGGCGGGTTTCGCGGTCGTGGCAGAGGAGGTTCGCGCTCTGGCCAAACGCTCGGCCGATGCGGCCAGGGAGACCGCCGCGAAGATCGCGGACTCCATCCACAAATCCGAGCATGGCGTGCAAATTTCCTGCAAGGTCAGCGAGGCCTTGCAGCAAATCGTCGAGAAAGCGCGCAAGGTCGACGCTTTCGTCGCCGAAATTGCCCAGGCCTCCACCGAACAGTCCCAGGGCATCACGCAAGTGCTCACGGCCGTCACCAAAATGGACCAGGTCACCCAAACTAACGCGGCCAGCGCCGAAGACTGCGCCTCCGCCGCCGAAGAACTCAGTGTTCAAGCCAGGTCCCTGGATGGCGCGGTGGCGGAACTGCAGCTTCTCGCGCGAGGGGTCGGTTTTGCCGCGACGGCCTCTCTGCCAGTCCATCGGGATATCCCGGGTAAAGGCGATGACACGGAAAAATCCCCGCCGGCGAAGACCCCGGGACTCTTCCGCCGACAGTCTCAGCCTGAGAGTAGCCGTGCGGCAGACAGCAAACACGCACCGGCTCTCAACTGATTTTTTGTCGCCCTCGCCAGGCGGGCCCCCGCGCAAAAAATATTGCTGGTCCCTATTCCCGTCCTTTCCGCCGGCGAGTTGGAAAAGCGGATTCAGTCCGGACCTGATTGTAGCTCCTATTAGGCATCACAAAATTTTGTGCTCCCCATTCCACAGCGACTCCTCTCCGCGATTTTGTCAGTAGCCGCGACATGACCCCATGTCGCTTCCCCCTAAACGACGCCGACGGCTACCCAATTCCAGAAAAAGCCGGAAAAAACGGGTTCAACTCGAAACTGATCGTGGAGCTCTAACGACGCACCACAAAGTTCGTCCCTATTTCGCCTCCATCACGCCCTCAGGATCGGACTTCAATTTAGATTGAGGGGAAACGAATTAGATCCAGTTTAACGAGGCGTCCGGGCTTACGCGACTATATGCAATTACTGGTTCCTATAGATAGCTTCGATAACTTTAGAGATGTCAAAACTGTCACAGATACAGAAATTCTACCTGCGGTGCTGGAAGCAGTTCGTCGATTAGATGAAAGAGATGAGTTCGAACCATTTCTAAGATGTATTCTCGGAGACATAGAATCGACGCCGCATGGCCCTGCTGAAATCGTCGACATCTACACGCACAAACTGTCGTTAAAAGGAGAATTTGGAATGGCCGCGTTCATTCTAAAAGGGAAGTCGTTTCCAACAGTACGACCTTCAGACGTTGCTCATCAAATTTATCGTCTAAAGAAAATCGACGGATTGAGTTTCGCAATTTTTGCTTCCCCAGGAATTATTCTGGATGCAGCCAAAGAGCAATTTTGTGCGACCTGCAACGAAGCCAATGTACGCTATGCCATTTTTTCGACTATCGAATTGGCGCGCTTATTTGTCGCCTATGGCTTTATCTGCCCTCGAGACGGAAATCTTATATCAGCCGGCCGCTGTCGGTGTGGTTACTCCCCAACGAATAGGATTCTAAATCTCTTACAGCGGGAAACGCTGGAGGAACTGGATAAAGTACATATGTCAGGGAGAAAAAGCGGCCTTGTAGTGCTCCCGACAGGCAGTGGGAAAACCCGGATTGCAGCCGAAGATTCCAAAAGACAAAACGCCCAAGAAATATTGTTCGTGGGTCATACTCACGAAATATTGGATGTTGCGGAGTCAGAATTCACTGCAAAATTTGGGGTCGATTTCGTTCATCGTCCGACCACTCGGACAGGACTCAATCAATCTCGACGAGTTGTAATCGCGAGTGTTCAATTACTGATCGAACACCTAGACTCGCTCGTGCCGCGACGTTTCGATTATGTCGTTATAGACGAGTTTCATCACGCAGCAGCACCTAGTTATCGCCGGTTATTGGCACGCCTGCAGCCAGCGTTCATGCTAGGAATGACTGGTACGCCCGAGCGTGCAGACGGTCAGAGTATCGTGGAACTTTGCGACAACGTTATAGTTGCGAGTTACGAACTACGTTTCGGTATTGAGACAGGTATTTTAAGCCCCTATCATTACTACGGCTGTTTCGACGACGTTAATTACAATGGAATCGAACATAATGGTCAGCACTACAACGTCCGGGATCTTGAACGCACGCTCCTGATTCCTCGACGCGACAAAGCCATTATATCCAAGTGGCGCGATATGGCGGAAGGAAAACCTACAATAGCATTTTGCTGCACCATAAAGCATGCACAACGCGTCGCGCAGCATTTTCGAGCCCAACAAATTGAGGCTGAAGTTTACTCTTCTGAAATGAGCCGACGTGATCGCAGCACCAAGTTGATAGCATTCAAAGCCGGTGATATAAAAGTGCTGTGCGTTGTAGACGTCTTAAATGAAGGCGCTGACTTGCCGTTCGTGGAATGCTTACTCTTTCTTCGACCGACGGAATCGAAACGCATTTTTTATCAACAACTGGGCAGAGGACTTCGAAAGTCTCCGGGCAAATCGTACTGCATTGTTATCGATTTCATCGGAAACTTTAAGAATGCCCACAAAATCATTTCTTATCAGGGACTATTGCCGTTTGAAAATGATGACGAATTCGACTATGTTCGCGGTCCGCAGAAACCAAAAGAACTGCTTAACCTACCTCTCGGTTGTGAGGTTCATTTCGACAATAAGGTAATTGATATTTTTGCCGACAAGGCCAACTCGTTTGAGTTCGCAACTCGATTTACAATAGAGCGAATTCTATTCTATCAATTTGACCGTCTTGCTCAGCGCTTGCGACGGCATCCCACAAAGAAAGAGATCGATAAACAATACTTAGTTGGCAGCGACATATATGCTACAAGGTGGGGAAGCTGGGAAGACTTTGAACTGGTGACACGCAGCCGGGAAATTCCCCCACCGTTACCAAAAGAATAGACGACTATAGTGTTACAGTGCTCGAGAATTCATCGGCATCCCAAACATATATAACAAGAGCGGAATACCGGAGGCTTGGGGCGAAATTAAAGGGTCAGGTTTCAACAATATAAACGACGTTCGGTGGAGACAGGTTCGTCGATAGCCTGGCAATTCGAAACGTTCGTTGCGTGATTTCGTCAGACAAAGCCGCCGGTGACCATCACGCCAAAGACCGCTCCCAACGCGGAAATTATTACAACGGAAATCTGACCCTTGTTCATTTTCTAATCCGGGTTCGAAGTTTTATTCGCGGGATTTGCGTGATTCGCTGGCGAAAATTTTCGATAAGGACACAGACGGGCCGTTGAGGGCAACGGCCCCTACCCAGCGGACTGATGTCCGCTGCTACACCGCAATCTTCCTTTCGTGTGTTTCGTGCCGTTGCTGCGTGCTCGCAGCCCGGTACTCGTCCGCGCACCTGCGTGCGAGGCAAGTGTGCACCAATCCGAGTACGAAAGTTTCATTCGCATGATTGGCGTGATTAACGGGCAAAAACATTCCGTGTGTTCAGTATATTCTGTGGTTAATTCATTCCGTAATTCAAACACCGAGCCGAGCTGGGGCTCGGCGCTCCCGGGAATGAGCAACGGAGTCGAGAGACGAATGTCGAAAGTCGAATGCTGAACTGAATCAATCAGGTTTCGCGTCCTTTCGTGTGTTTCGTGGGCGACTAATCCGGGTTCGAAGTTTTATTCGCTGGATTTGCGTGATTAGCGGGCAAACATTTCCGTGGTATTCCGCGGTTGCGAATCGGAGCGGATGGGCGAAGGTAAACGTACCCCATGTCCGAGATTACCCGCCGTCATTTCCTGCGGACCACGGCTGTCGCTGGCGCCGCTGTGACCTTGCATCAGCTAGCGCTGCGTCCCGCGCTGGCGGCGGGCAGCGGCGCCGCTGCGGGCGCGATTCCTCCGGCGCCTTCGTGGATCGACAAGCCCATGCGCTGGGCGCAGCTCACCCTAGTCGAGGACGACCCGGGAAAATTCGATCTGTCGTTCTGGCTGGATTATTTCGCACGGACAAAGTCGGACGCAGTCTGCCTCAGCGGCGGCGGGTGCGTCGCCTACTACCCGACCAAAATTCCCTTTCACCACCGCAGCGCCTGGCTCGGCGATCGTGATGTGCTCGGCGAATTGATCGCCGGCTGCCGCAAACTCGGGATGGTCGTGCTGGCGCGCACCGATCCACACGCCACCTACGACGATGCGCAGGCGGCCCATCCGGAGTGGATCCATGTCACCGCCGAAGGCCAGCCCCGCCGGCACTGGGCTTCACCCGAGATGTGGGTCACCTGTGGGCTCGGTCCGTACAACTTCGATTTCATGACCGACGTGAAGCGCGAGATCATGACGTCGTATCACGTCGACGGCATTTTCATCAACCGGTGGGAAGGCTCGGGTATGTGCTGGTGCGCATCGTGTCGGGAAAATTTCAAAGCCGCGACCGGCTTCGCGCTGCCGGCGAGCAACGATCCGCAGGATCCGGCCCGTCGCGCTTACATCCTCTGGCGGCAGGACCGGCTCTTCGCGCTGTGGCGGCATTGGGATGAGGCGGTGCGCGCCATCAATCCCGACTCCTGCGTCATCCCGAACGGCGGGGGCGGTGCCACCAGCTCGCTCGACATGCAGCTAATCGGCGAACTCGCGCCGACCTTGATGGCCGACTACCAGGCCCGGCGCGGCGTGATGCCGCCGTGGGGCAATGGCAAACGCGGCAAGGAATTCCGCGCCACCATGGGCCGCAAGCCGATCGTCGGCATCTTCAGCGTCGGCCTTGAAGAACCCTACCGCTGGAAGGATTCCGTCCAGAATCCCGCAGAGTTCCGCCTCTGGGCGCTCGACGGCCTCGCGAACGGCCTGCGACCGTGGTTCACGAAATTCGCCGGAAGTATCCACGATCCGCGCTGGCTCAAACCGGTCGAGGAACTTTACGGCTGGTGCCACACCCACGAAAGCTATCTCCGACAGCAGCGGCCACTGGCCACGGTCGCGATTGTGTATTCGCAACAGTCGGCTTGGTTCACGCCGGGAAAAAACGGCCCGCGCGAGAACATCGAGGATCCCGGCCACGGCTGGCACCAGGCGCTGATCGAAGCGCGCATTCCCTTCGAGATGGTGCATGACCGGCTGCTCGACGCCGAGCACCTGCGTGCGTTCCAGACGCTCATCCTGCCGAACATCACGGCGCTGTCGGACGCGCAGTGCGAGCAGCTCCGGCAGTTTGTCGTGGCGGGCGGCAGCATCGTGGCGACTTCCGAGACTTCCCTCTACGATGAGTGGGGCGCGAAGCGAAAGGACTTTGGCCTCGCTGGTCTTTTGGGCGTGAGCTTCGCCGGCCGGCTGGAAGGCCCGATGCAGAACGCGTATCTGAATCTCGAGCACGCGGCCGCGCCGGGTCATCCGCTGCTGCGCGGACTTGAGGATGCTCCGCGAATCATCCACGGGGTGTGGCGGCTGGAAGTGATGCCGAGGGAGAAATTCGCGGCGTCACCCCTGACGTTGGTGCCGTCGTATCCCGACCTGCCGATGGAAAAAATTTTTATGCGCACGCCGTACACGGACATCTCGCAGGTTTTCCTGCGCGAAGTGGGCGCGGGCCGGGTGGTTTATTTTCCGTGGGACATCGACCGCACGTTCTGGGAAGTACTCGATGTGGACCAGGGCAAGCTGATGCGCAACGCCGTGGCATGGGCAGCCCGGGACCAGTGGCCTGTCGAAGTCATCGGTTCCGGGGTGCTGGACGTCACCGTCTGGCAGCAGAAGGAATCGCTAACCGTCCATCTCGTGAACCTAACAAACCCGATGATGATGAAGGGACCGATCCGTGAATTCATCGCGGTAGACAAGCAGCAAGTTCGTCTGCGCCTACCAAAGGGCCGCCCGGCGCGAGGAGTGAAGCTGTTGGTCAGCGGCCTGGCCGTCACCCATCGAATGGAGAGCGGTTGGCTCGATGTCACCGTGCCCTCGATCCTCGACCACGAGGTGGTGGCAGTGGACCTGGGCTGAGGGCGGGCGGAACTGAGTTCGATCCCCCAATTTTTTAACCACTAATAGTTTCGCCAAAACAAGGCGGCGAAACTTACGAAGTCCCCTTCGACTAATCGTCTCCGGTTAAGGGTCGGAGGCGTCCACTGATCGCGGACGAGACTCTGGAATTATTGTTTGGGTTCATTCCGCGCATCTCACCTTCCGTGTGTTCAGTGTATTCCGTGGTAGAACCATTCCTGTGGATTTTCGGCAGCGCCGAAATGGGGCTCAACACTGTTGCTGCGTGTTCGCATCCGACTCGCGATTGGAGCTTATCGCTCCCTCTTTCGCGTCCTTTCGTAACGAGTGCGGAGGTCGCGGCAGCATGCTTGAGCTTACCCAGCGATTGTGTTTCGTGGCACCAATCCGGGTTTCGAAAGTTTTATTTGCGGCATTGGCGTGATTCGCGGGCGAAAATTTTCGGCGGGTACGCAGAAGGCCGTTGAGGGCAACGGCCCCTACCCAGCGGACTGACGTCCGCTGCTGCACCGTATTTTTCTTTCGTGTCCCTTTCGTGTGTTTCGTGCCGTTGCTGCGTGCTCGCAGCCCGGTACGTGTCCGCGCACCTGCGTGCGGGGCAAGTGGGCCAAAATCGGAGATCGAAAGTTTTCTTCGTGGGATTTGCGTGATTCGCGCCGTTGCTGCGTGCTCGCAGCCCGGTACTTGTCCTCTTACCTGCGTGCGAGGCAAGCGGGCAAAACATTCCGTGTGTTCAGTGTATTCTGTGGTTAACCCATTCCGTGATTCAAACACCAAGCCGGGCCGTTGAGGGCAACGGCCCCTACCGTATTCGGCGGACGATTGTGATCCTTGCGTTCTTTTGCGGCTATAAGCCTTGGATCGTGACTTGCAATGCCGCCGATATGATCGCGTCGCCGCGGCTACAGTTTTTATGAAAATGCTTTAGGGTCGGCCAAACTCGAGTTCGGTAATCCAGTTTCCGTTGTGTGGCGTGCGGCCCACTACGAGAGCGACACCTTCGCTGAGAGTTTCGGTTGAAATCGAAAAATAGCACCATCCGATGTCGCCGGGCTTGCGCGCCGGCCAGTCCAACAGGTGTTGCTGAAGCTCAATAGCCAATTCTTCCGCCGTGGCGGATTCGATCATCTGTTTCCAGCCACTCCTGAGCTTTTCCAGCGAGACGGTTTCTTTCAGAACGGGGGACAGGCAGGCATGGGCTTTCTTGAACTTTTGTTCTGCAAGCAGCGAACAGAACTCCTCGGCGTACATGCAATAGGGCGGATCATCAAAGTTCGTTTCACCATCAGAGGTTACGTCCAGCGGCTCATTGGCACGCCCGTCATACTCACGAATCATTTCTTCCGCGAGTTTCGCCGTTGCATTTCGCATTCCCCTGCCGTCAGTTTCGTCCGAAATCCGAATGATCTCCCGATACCAGGAAACGGCGTCTTCGAATTGTCGCAGTTCCCGCAGTAGGTTGCATTTCCAATTCACCACGGTGGCGTAGTTCGGATCGTACGGCTTCAGTAACATCAACGCCATGTCGTAATGGGCCAACGCCGCGACCAATGCTTTTTGGTCTGGTTTCTCATTTGTCCCGGCAGAGCCCAAACCGGAAAGCCGGTTGGCCTTGGAGATCAGCAACGACGCCCCGTTGTACCGATGTTTGTAAGCCAGCGCATTCAGGTCGACGGATTTCATGGGTTGATATCGTTTAACCTGTCAGACCACTGACATGGCTCAATCCAAAGAAATTTGGCCCGCTAATCACGCGAATGGACGCGAATGGAAGTCCTGGCTGGTCGGGACCAGGGCTGGCCCTTGCAGCCATGCCGTCACCCGCTACCGAAATTAAATTGTCGGATGTCTCACCCTTCGTCGTAGGGCTGGACCTCGTGTCCACGCCGCTCCGTCGAGCGCTGACGGCATGGCCACAAGGGCCAGCCCTACATACGGAATAAGGCAGACTGCCGCGAGTTCGCGGCCGTTGAGGGCAGCAGCCTTCGCCAAGGCTATGGCTCCCCAAGACGGCCCCTACCCCAATTCAGTTGCCGGAGAGTGGCAGTCCTGCGGGGCAAGATGACAAAAGTTTCATTCGGGCATATAGTCGCGGCTCTTTTATGTTATCGAGCAGCGCCATTCCTGTTTTTCGTGAAATTGCGGACCTTTACGCCGCAGCGGGAATCGATCGCAAGGTTCCGTCGGGGACTTTTGATCTGCTGCCTTTGCATGCAGGCAATGACTTCAGGATGGCTCTCCACGCCGTGGGACACCACCGCCGGGGATTTTTTCAACTGACGTATCTGATTTCCAACGACGGGGCGCATGACGTGCTGCTCGCTTCCTCGCCCGATCAGGTGTTGAACTCCGGGAATTACCTCCACGCCGCGATAGAGGGACAGCACGGCTTCACCCTCTTGTTCAAGGCGGGGGTGCTGGCCCATCAACTAGCCTCGCCGACCAACGAGTTTCCTTTTTTCTATCAGCCGGCCAGCATCGAACTCGAAGTGCCGACCCACGCTCGCGAAAAATTACTTCCCCAATTCCATGCGCTTCAAGCGATCGCAAGCGACGGCCTTCCCTATCACGCCCAAAGGTTTTCCGGCGTCCTGGCGGCCTTGATGTACGAGGTGAGAATTCTCTACGAACAAATCGAACGTGCTCTCAATGCGCACCGTCTGTGCAGACAACTCGCCTGCCGGTTTGAGGAGATCGTCCTCCAACACTTCTCCACCCACCACACCGTGGAGGAATACGCCCGCTTGCTCCATGTTTCGGCCGATCACCTCAGCGCGGAGGTCAAGAAACACACCGGAAGGAATGCGAGTGAGATCATCGCCGAACGCTTGATCACCGAAGCGGAATATCTGCTGACCTACACGGATCTTCAAGTAGCCCAGATCGCCGACCAAATCGGATTTACCGAGCCGACTCATTTCACCCGTTTTTTCAAACGTCACGTCAAGGAAGGTCCGTCGGAGTTTCGTCAGCGAACGCAGCATTCCCAGAAGAACCCGTCGACCGCAGAGTTCACAGATGCGCGCGCCAGGCGGTTCGCCTAAACCTGCGCCACGGCGAGTCGGAAGGTAGCGAATTCCGACGGTCGCGAAATCTCCCTTTTCCCGGGGATTGGTCAGGATCAGCCGGCTAATGGTTAGCGGATTATCCGCGCATTCTGAGAAAATACCGGCCGTTAAACCTAAAAAAACATCATGATAAATTCAGCCACTGTCATTGGATTGGGAAATATGGGAATCGTGCTCGCACGATTGCTCCTCCGCGCCGGTTATCGCGTCACGGTTTGGAATCGGTCGCGCGACAAAGCGGACGCGATCGCAAAGGAGGGCGCGTTAGTCGCGGCCTCAGTCGCCGACGCCGTCAAGGCAAGCCCTCTCGTCATTGTCTGCGTGTACGACTACGCCGCGACTCAAGCGATCCTGGCCCGACCGGAAATTGAGGTCGCGCTCGCGGGTCGCACCCTTGTGCAACTGACAACCGGCAGTCCGCGCGAGGCCCGCGAATCGGAAGCGTGGGCGCGTCGTCACAGAGCGAATTATATCGATGGCGCCATTCAGGCGGCACCGGCTCAGATGGGAGAACCCGATACTGCCATTCTCGTTTCTGGAGCAAAAGCGGTCTTCGAAACCGTCGAGCCCACGCTGAAGATTTTTGGCGGCGCAGTCACCTATCTGGCGGAGGATATCAGTGCCGCCGCAGCCATGGATCTGGCCACGCTCTCGTATGTCTACGGATCGACCCTGGGATTTCTGCACGGTGCGCGCATCGCCGAGCATGAAGGCTTCCGGGTCGACGAGTATGGCGCCATCGTCGAAAAAATTGCCCCGGCATTCGGTGCATTCCTCAAGCATGAAGGAAACGTGATCCAGCGCGGCGACTTCAAGATCAGCGCAAGTCCGATGGCGATTTCCATCGAGGCGACTGCCCGCATCCTGACCGGTGCCCGCGAATCAGGAATCGCTGATGAGATCCCGGCATTCTTTGCTGAATTTTTTGAACGGGCAAAAAAAGCCGGCCTCGAAAACGAAGAAGTCGGCGCAAGCATCAAACTGCTTCGCGACGGAAGTAGCGCCGTTCCGGGAGTCGCCCGCTAATCACGCGAATGGAGGTCTTGGCAGGTCGGTCGAGCCGGCCCTCGTGGCCACGCCGTCACCGGTTCCTAGGGCCAACCTATCTGATGTGGCCCGCGCCGGGAGGCGCGGGACCCTGCCCTCCCGGGCAGGGTCACATTGCTGATCGGTGGTAGAGGCGATTGCCATCAATCGCCCGTCCGAAAGGGCCGTTGGGGGCAACGGCCCCTACCCCAATTCAGCTGACGACGTAGGGACACCTTATTGAAATGCGCTACCGGAACCCTGCGCTCCCGCGCAGGGCTACATTGTTGACAGGTGGTAGGGCGGATTATCCTTAATCCGCCGTTCGGGAGTTTCGCCGCGGTCGAATCGGCGGATTAGGGATAATCCGCCCTACCTTTTGAAAATGCGCTAGCGGGATTCCATCACTGGATTCGACGAGCACGTACATATCTTCGTTGTGTTTTTCCCGAATTTCCTTCGCCGGGGATTTCTCCATTCTCCATTCTCCCCAACCACTGAATAACGCGAAGAACAGTTGTTAAGTTTGGGTAAAAAGCGGACGCAACAACGCACATAAAATGCGGAGCGTTCCGCCGATTTGCATGCTTTGGAATCGATCCCCGAGGGCGGATTTGTTTCGAGCCGAGACCGTGGTATTGGGTGGAGCTTTTTGCATATTTATCCAGCGATTCTCCGCGCTGGACCGGCTGGAATGATCCTGTCTAGATTGCAGGAGACTTTCCTCAATGTTGCCCACCCAACCGTCCACGCCTTCCGTTGAATCGTCGTCGTGGCGTCATCTCCGTTTAGGGCTGCTGGTGTGGGTGCTTATTCTTGGCTGCGGTTTCGGCGGACTCATCTCGTATCAGATGCGCGCAGGCACCGCGGCGGTCGCTCCGGGTGCATGGCCCGCATGCGGGGACCTGCCGTTCGATTCCCAGCGATACAATCTTGTGATGTTCGCCCACCCCCAGTGCCCGTGCTCCGATGCCAGTTTGGAAGAATTGAAAATCGTCCTCACGCAAAGCCACGGGGAAATCAAATCCACCGTCTGCTTTTTTGACCCGGATGGGGCGCCGGCGGATTGGGAGCAAACCAGCCTGGTGCAGGCCGCAAAAAGTATTCCCGGCCTGAGCGTGGTCATGGATCAGAAAGGCACCATCACCGAAAAATTTGGCGCGATGACCTCGGGCCAGGTATTGATGTTCGACCGACGCGGCAATCGCGTCTTCGCCGGCGGGATCACCGGGGCTCGTGGTCACGCAGGCGACAATCGTGGACGCACTCTCGTGCTGGCATTGGCGAAGGGGGAACTCTGCGCTGACGCGCAAACTTCTGTCTTTGGCTGCGCCTTGCATGACGCCACGGGCCCAACGAAAGCGACACCATGATCAAATCCTCCGCCATCCCCTTTCCTCCCGGGCACCTTCCCGACCACGATGCCATTGACCGGCGGTTTAGCGCCGCGTTGACGCAATTGCGCAGTCGCACCGACCAGTTTTTTGCAAAATTGCTGGCGGTGCAATGGCTGGCGATGATCGGTCTCACGCTGGTCATTTCGCCAAAAACCTGGGAAGGCCAGGTCGCCGCGACCCACATCCACGTGTGGGCGTCGATTTTTTTGGGCGGCGCAATTTCCCTGTATCCGGCATGGCTCGGCTGGAAACGACCGGGCCAGACGGCCACACGTCATATCATGGCCGCAGGCCAGATGCTGGTGTCGGCCCTTTTAATCCATCTGACCGGCGGCCGGATCGAAACGCATTTTCATGTATTCGGCTCGCTCGCGTTGCTGGCCCTGTACCGCGACCCGCGTATTTTCATCACTGCCACCGTCGTGGTTTATGTTGACCACGTAGCGCGCGGCCTTTTCTGGCCAGAGTCGGTCTATGGCGTTCTCTCGGCCACCGTGTGGCGCTCGCTGGAGCACGCGGGATGGGTGTTGTTCGAAGTATCATTTCTGACGCTGTCGGTGCGGACCAGCCTGACCGACATGCGGGAACTGGTGGGGCGCCAGATCGGCCTGGAGAAAATCAACCGTGAGAAAGTCCAGGAGGTGCGCGAGCGCACCGCGGAACTTGCGTCGAGCGAGGATCAGTTCCGCACTTTTTTCCGCGACTCCACCATCGGACTTTATCGCGTTTCGTCGACGGGGGAATTTCTGATGACGAATCCCACGTTGCTGACGATCCTCGGGTTCGACTCACAGGAGGAACTTCAAGCCGCGATGAAATCGGCGCCTCAATCGGTGGTCGACTCCGACCGGCCGCAATTTCTCGCGCAACTCGCCGCCACGAATGAGGTCTTGCGCCGCGATACCACCTGGAGGCGGCGGGATGGTTCGCCGTTGCAAATTCGCGAGAGCGGCCGGGCTTTCCGCGACGCCGCCGGCCGCATCGTGCGGGTAGATGGTTCGATCGAGGACATCACCCAGCACCGCCAGCTCGAGGAACGTTATCTGCAGGCCCAGAAAGTCCAGGCAATCGGCCAGCTCGCCGGCGGCGTGGCCCATGACTTCAATAATATTCTCACGGTCATCTCCGGGTACAGCGAAGTCCTCATGAAAAAACCCGAGGTGAGCGAAGGATCCCGACGGATTCTCCGCCACATCCACGACGCAGGTGATCGGGCGGCGGCCCTGACCCGGCAATTGCTCGCCTTCAGCCGCAAGCAGCGGCTCCAGCCGCGGGTGATTCACCTCAACGCCGTCGCCGCCGAAATGGATGCGATGCTGCAGCGACTGGTAGGCGAAAATATCCGCATCCGCACAATCGCGGTCTCCGGTCTCTCCGCCGTCAAAGCCGATCCCGGGCAAATCCAGCAGGTCGTGATGAATCTCGTCGTCAACGCCCGGGATGCGATGCCCGCCGGCGGCCAGTTGACCATCGAAACGGCCAACGCCACGATCGGTGAAGAGTACGTCCGCACGCACCCGGATGTGACACCCGGCAACTATGTGATGCTCGCGGTCAGCGACACCGGCACCGGCATGACGCCGGAAGTGCAGGCCCGCCTGTTCGAACCATTCTTTACGACGAAAGCGCCTGGCTATGGCACCGGACTCGGTCTCGCGACTTGTCATGGTATCGTCAAACAAAGCGGCGGACACATTGCCGCTTATAGCGAGGTCGGTCACGGCACCACTTTCAAAGTCTACCTCCCCAGCGTCGAGGCGCGGCCCACCCCCGCCGCCGCGGAACCGCCACCGCCCGAGCACTCAACCGCAAACGAACGCATCCTGCTCGTGGAGGACGATCGCACGGTGCGCGAGTTTGGCTGCGAGGTGCTTGAATCCTTCGGCTATCAGGTCATCACAGCGGCAAACGGGCTGGATGCGTTGGAACGGTTCAATGAACATCCGCAAATCGCTCTCGTGATCACCGACGTCATCATGCCCAACATGGGCGGACGAAAACTCGTTGAGACGATCCGCCAGGGTGGATCCAACGTCGGTGTGTTATACACTTCCGGATACACCTTCGATGCGCTGGGCGAGATCGACGAACTCGAATCGGGCTGCGCCTTCCTCGCCAAACCTTACACGCCGGACCAGCTGGGCGAGAAGGTGCATGCGTGCATCCATCGGCCGCAAAGTGTCAACGCCCGACCAGGGAAAGCGCTTTCCGATAGCAGCACGTAAATATTAGGTCGTCGGGTGTAGCCCGCGCCGGGAGGCGCGGGACCCTGCGCTCCCGCGCAGGGCTACATTACTGAGTCGGTAACGGATCCTTCCTTCGAATCCTTTGAATCCTTTGCGAGACACCATTCCGGATCCGGATTTTTAACCACTAATGGCCACAGATTGTGAGGAGGAGAAAGGAGCAGGGAGCAAGAGACAGGAAGCGGAAGTCCAGGAATGCCGAATGGCTCGAATAACACTGAAGTCGATAGTCGATAGTCGAGGGTCGAATGCTTTCGAAATCACGCCCGGGCGTGGACCTTCACTGACGAGTGAGCTCCGCCTGCTCGCTACCCGCTACTCGATACTCGCTACTAATCCGGTCCGCAGCCTTCGGCGTTCGACAGTCGACCTTCGATCTGTTGGCTCCTGCTGCTGAAACGGTCCGGGAGCGGAAATCTGGTGTGACTATTGGCTCGAAGAAAGCTGATGTCGAAAGTCGAGGGTCGAGGGCTTCGAAACCAACACGGGCGTGCATTTTCACTGGCGGGCTGAAGTCTCCGTCCACTTGCAACCCGCTACTCGAAGCTCGCTACCGATTCTGGCCCGCAGCCTTCGACCTTCGACTTCCCCTCCCGGATACGGTCCGGCCATATTCATTTTTTCGCGTCAATTCGGGTGATTCGCGGGCGAAATTTCAGGTCTTCCTGTGTGTTCAGTGCGCGCACCTGTGAAGTGAACACTGCGCAATCGCAGGCGGAACATAAAATCCCTGTTTTTGCGCCTCTTGTGCATTTTGTGGCCAATTCACCTGCGGAATTCAGGTTAAAACCAGCGAGCCAGAAACCGGGCGACACATGCGAGGAGAATCATTCCCACAACTGCCCCTGGAGCGAACAGGTACATCATACCCGCCATTTCATCGAGGCGCGGCTTCGGCGCCATGCCGAGCGCGACCGCTGCGCTGAAAAGCAAAAGGTGTGCGCCGATATGCAGCCAGACCGGTTGGTGCCGCGTCATCCACGCCAACGCCACGTAGGCCACCGCGATCACGGAAAAAATCACGAAGAAAGCGGTGAATCTACCGTCCGGGCCGCGCGAGACAAAGAATGAGGCGACGCCAATCACAACGCTCAACAGATACATCAAAATGAGAGGCAGTGGCATGGAAGGAATTTTATCGGAAGAGATGTGGATGAATCAAATGAACACGCAAACGCGTCTCGCGATTCGTGAGAAAAAGAATCCAACCACGGATTACACGGATAGGCACGGATGATCGATCAAATCCGGGTAAAGATCCCGGGAGGTGACTCCAGGGCATTTGATCAATCGCACGGCAGCGCACGACACATGCACTTTCTCTCCGCTGGGACGCTTTTAATAAAATCGTAGCCGGGGCGGTGACCCCGGAGTCTGCGGGTGTGCCCCGACCGGGGTCAGCGCCCCCGGCTACAACAGGAAAATTCGGCCACCGTTCTGGAACACAAATCTACCTTCACCAATTCTGTATCCGTGTAGATCCGTGCCATCCGTGGTTGACCGGTCGCTGGTCCGGCGGAACCATAATCCTGGCACCCCCCACTCCTTACTCAGTTTTACCGAAGCGATTTTCGAGAAACCTGACCGTGGCGGGGTTTTCATAAGCTGTCTGTATCATCAATTCGGCGACGTGTCGCTCGAGACTGGCGGCCGGCAGTAACGCTATTTTCGCCCTGGTTTCGACCGGACCGATCGTGACCAACATTGGTTCAATGAGCGCTGAAATCGCATAGGATCTGGCCGAGGAACTATTGAGCTGACAGGCGGCGTCCCACTGCGTCGCGGCTCCGCTTCCGTGGTGCTCAGTCGCTCCCTTGAAAGCATCGGCCATCAGCTCGGGAACTCCATCAAAGGCCGGGAGATTATCCTGGATTGCACTTTCCGGACTCAACCTGGCCCATTCACGGTAGATTGTCGTGATGGCTTGGGCCTCCGCATTCGCATCGGGTAATGAATCGGCCCACAAAATCGCCTTCTGCGGTCCACGATTGCTTACCAGCGCCTGGCTGATGGATGCAATGGCGCCCGGAATCCGCGCAGCGCCGGGCATGGCCACCAGCCAGCGCGCACTCTCATCGAGGCGCTCGGTAGCTACGCGCTCAAACAACTGTTTCGAAAACGTCGAAACACCTTGGGGGTCCAGAATGCTGCATACCTGCATCAGGTGATCCAGGTCTCCAATCTGGATATGATATGCGACCGAATTCAGCGCGTCTCTTCGTGCGCGCTCGGGTAATGAAGGAATCAACTCCAGAGCCCGGTTTTCAGAAATCCCGGAAAGTCGCCCCAGGAGACTCGAAACCGCCATATCAGAACGATTCGTTTGAATAAGAAATGTCGCGCCCCATTCCGCGGCCGCAGGCAAATCCATCTCTGCATAAGAATCAGCCACGCGAAAAACATAACGGCCTTCCGCTTCCGGCCAAAGAACCATTGCGTCGGCAAGCAGCGGCAGGACCTTCCGGCGGGTTTCCAATGGCGCTTTTCCAACCATCATCAGGACTTCGAAAAGTCCATCGGGATTTTCCGCGTACAAATCCCCGAGCAAAGCGGCCATTTGCGCGGAAGCCCTTTTCGCGTTGGCCAATTCCAGAATTCGAGCGAGAGGCGGATTCTTTTCCGCGAGGCGACCAGGCCCAGTCTGCAATCCTTCAATTTTCGCCATTCTTTGCGTCGTGATTTTCGCGGCGTCGGAACCCGCCGGAATTTCCCCTGCCGAATATCGCCGCTGCATCAACAGCACCGCCAAGGTCAGGACAGCGCCGAGGGTTAGAGCGATTCCGAAAAGTCGTTTACTCATTAGCATCCTGGAGACGCGTGAAAAACGCACTACCCGACCGCTTTCTGGCTGGGTCTCGTTTTTTCGGCCGGCTTTCCCTACTCCGAATTACCGGGCGGGAGCCGCCGTGGCCACAAGCGTCGAACAGCTCGTGACGGGCTCAAAAATTCCAGCCGTAGCGCAGCCGGTCTTTTAAGGAAGTGTTGGTGAACCCGCCACCGGACGTGTTGTTAAACAACCGGTAGGAATCGCCGTCGCGATGTGAGGGCCAATAACAAATACCAATGGTATAGGCACGAGCTTGAGCGGTGACTCCACGAATGAATGCGATGTTCACATCACTGGAAGAGGCCGCGTAATTCAAACCCGTGGTCGCCGGCGCTCCCATCTCAGTGATAATGGTGCGTTCCTGGTAGCCGCCAATCCGCGCGATCAACTCATTCTTCCAACTGGTTTCGTTGGTGTAGCTGCCGTACCACGGATAAATATGGAGACCGAGTTTGCAGTTGGGGAACGAAGCCCCGATGGTTCCGACGTGATCCGAATATCCCGTGCCGTCGAGTATGATGCGGTCCTGAGATTTTCCGATCCAGCTCAGGTAATCGTTATAGAGACTGATTAAACCCGATGTGCTGTAACCGAACGGCTCATTCATCGGCTCAAACCAGACCTTCGAATTGCTGCCGTACTTGCTCGCGACCTTCTGCCACATGGTTTTCCAGTTGGCGTCAATGAGTCCGTCTTTGTTGGTTCCCTCCCAGCAGGCGAGA
>Ga0307508_10000144_pt1 | contig 84437 bp, 67 predicted proteins | sample 9_EM_MG_FD_203089 | JGI IMG/M metagenome (GOLD analysis project Ga0307508, IMG submission 203089) | Populus trichocarpa ectomycorrhiza microbial communities from riparian zone in the Pacific Northwest, United States - 9_EM | ecosystem: Host-associated > Plants > Roots > Unclassified | place... | reverse complement strand
GTCGAACTTGACGCTGACCCCCGCGGCCAGCGAGAGCACGGGGGCCGCGAGCAGCGCGGCGATCGCGGCCAGGCGAGGGGTGATGCGGCGGCTGCGCGGCGCGGACGCACGGTCCGAGAGCGCCGGGATGAGGCGAGTCTGCATGCGATGTCTCCTGAGGTTTTTTTGTGGGGCGGCGCAGGGACGGGCTCGCCAGCGAGCCGGCCCGAGGTCGCGCCTTGCTTATATCGTCTCGGCCAGGCTGGCGGCGCTAGGGATAGTCCTGCCCGCAGGCGCTCAACCCCGCGATTCGAGGTAGTCGCAAGCCAGGTGCGCGAGCGCGCGCACGCCGAGCACGAAGCTGCGTTCGTCGGCGAAGAATTTCGGCGAATGGTTGGATGCCGCCTTCGTCGGCTCGACGCCGGGCGGCGTGACGCCGATGAAGAAGAACAGGCCCGGCACGATGCGCTGGAAGAACGAGAAGTCTTCCGCGCCGGTCACTTTCGGGACCAGCTGCAGCCCGTCGGGCCCGGCCACGCGCTGCAGCGTCGGCACCATCGCCTGCGTCAGCGCGGGGTCGTTGACGGTCACCGGGTAGTTCTTGTTGATGCAGACCGTGCAGCCGGCGCGCGAGCCGCGGGCCACCGCCTCGGACAAGGTCGTCACGCGTTCGTGGATCTCGTCGCGCATCTCTTCATCGAAGGCGCGGATCGTGCCGCGCATCTCGACGCTGTCGGGAATGATGTTCTCGCGCACGCCGCCCTTGATCATGCCGACCGTCACGACCGCCGGCTCGCGCGCGATGTCGACGCCACGGCTGACCACCGTCTGCAAACCCAGGATCACCTGCGCGGCCGTCACGATCGGGTCGACGCCCAGCCACGGCGCGGCGCCATGGGTCTGCTTGCCGTGCACCGTGATCTTGAAGCGGTCCGAGCTCGCCATCGTCGGGCCGGGCCGGTAGCCAATGATGCCGAGCGGCAGCCGCGAGGTGACATGCAGGCCGAAGATGGCCTGCGGCACCGGGTTCTCGAGCGCGCCCTGCGCGATCATCAGCTTCGCGCCGCCTTCTTCGCCCTCGGGCGGCAACTCTTCGGCGGGCTGGAAGATGAACTTCACCGTGCCGCGCAGCTCGGCGCGCAGGCCGGCCAGGATCTCGGCCACGCCCATCAGGATCGCGGTGTGGCAGTCGTGGCCGCAGGCGTGCATCACGCCGACCTCTTCACCATTCCACGTCGTTCGAACCTTCGATGCGAACGGCAGGTCGACGGCCTCGGTCACTGGCAGCGCGTCCATGTCGGCGCGCAACGCCACCGTAGGCCCGGGCAGCGCGCCTCGCAGCACGCCGACCACGCCGGTGTGTGCGACCCCGGTTCGAATGTCGTCCAGACCGAGGCTGCGCAGGTGCGCCAGCACGATGTCGGCGGTGCGGAACTCGCGGTTGCCGAGCTCGGGGTGTTCGTGCAGATCGCGCCGCCACGCGATCACGCGGGGCTCGACGGCCTGCGCCGCACGATCGATCTGCACGGCCAGTGAACTTGATGCGATGGGACGGTCCGACATGGTGCTGCTCCGAGATGCCGGTTCACGCTATCACAGGACGCGCATGGACGCGCCGGCGCCAACGCGCTCACTGCGCCGCGACGCGCTCGCCCCAGAGCCGCGCGAAGCGTTCCATCTCGGCGCGCTCGAGGTCGGAGACGGCCCAGTACTGCATCGACCCGTCGGCCCAGTGCAGCACGTTGAAGCCCTTGCGCAGGCTGCGGGCCGGCGCCTGCTGCGCCGTGCTCGGCCAGACGAAGACATCGATCACATGGCGCTCGCGCGCATAGGCCAGCGTCGCGACGACATTGCCGCGCACATGCTCGATGCGCCCGCCCATCAGCGGGAAGCCCTCGGCAGCGAGGTCAAACACCGGCGGTGCGTAGTCGAGCCGGCCTTGGAACCACGGCTTGACGGTGTGGCGGTCGGTCGACACCACCTCGGTGAGCGGCCCGACCTGCAGCGCGCGCACATGGTCGGCGACGAGGTCGGCGTCCATCGGTTCGTTCAAGTCCAGGCGCTGCGCCAGCGGCAGAACGAGCAACGTGCAGGCCACGCCGAAGGCGAAGCTGAGCGAGGCCATGCGCCAGCCGCGATTGAGCCAGCCGAGAGCCAGCCAGCCCCGGCGCGGCGCGCTTGGCACAGGCGGCGCGCCGCGGCTCGCTTCGGCCAGCGCGATCTGCGTGCGCAGCCCGGCGCGCAGGCTGTCGGGCGCGGCGTGGCGCGTGGCGTGCCGGCGGATCAGCGCGGACAGGTTGTCGTCGTCAAGGCTCATGTCATTCGCCCAGGCTGGTTGGCGACAAGGCAACGCGCAGCTTGGCGCGCGCACGCGCCAGTCGCGACATCACGGTGCCGATCGGTGCGCCGATGATCTTTGCGATCTCGGCGTAGTCGAGGTCTTCGAATTCGCGCAGCACGACGACCTCGCGCAATGGCGGCGACAGCGCGCGGATCGCCGCGTCGATCTGCACGCGGGTGCGCTGCCGCTGCAGACACGCGCCGGGGTCGGACGCAGGGTGCTCGGCGGCACCGAGCGCGGCCTCGAACTCGGCGTCGTCGAACTCGACCAGCTCCGGGCCGTTGCGCAGGCGCTCGAGCATCGTGAAGCAGGTGTTGCGCACGATGCCCAGCAGCCACGGCCGGGCGTCGTCGCCGCGCAGCGACTCGATGTAGCGAAACGCGCGCATCGAGGCCTCCTGCACCGCGTCTTCGGCCGCCTGGTCGCTGCGCAACAGCCAGCGCGCCAGGTTGTAGGCCGCATCGAGGTGCGGCAAGACGCGCGACTCGAACATGTGCCGCTGGCTCACCGGGATCCTTCAGGCGCTGACGATGAAGCGGCCGTGCATCTCTTCGTGGCCGTCGCCGCAGAAGTTGTCGCACACGAAGTCGATCACGCCCGCGGCCTTGGGCTGCAATTCGAGGCGCGTCACGCGGCCGGGCACCAGGTCCAGGCGCAGCCCCAAGTCCGGGATGTTCATGCCGTGCACGAAGTCGAGCGAGCGGATCGCCACGACGACGCGCTCGCCGGCCTTCAGCGCGATCTCGTTCGGTTCGTACGCGAAGCGGTGCGCCGTCATCTCGATCACGCGCGGCTCGGCGCTGACGCCTTGCGCGGCACCAGCACGCACGAGTGCCACCCCCGCGGTCGCCAGCAGCGCTTGCAGCAGCCGGCGGCGATGGGCCGGCCGCCTCATGCGCGCACCACCGGGAACTCGGTGACCTGGTACACGGTACCGCGGGCCTCGGCCTCGACCTCGCGAAAGCCCAGGCCCTTGTACGGCGCGCTCGCGTCCCAGGGCAGCGGCGTGCGGTTGGGCTGCGAGCCGGGCGCCGGCAGCGGGAAGATCAGCGACTTCGCCGAGTGGTGCGCGATGTGCCCGGTCATCTGGTGGTGTTCCTGGTGGATGTGGCCGTAGAACACCGTGACGTGGGCAAACGGCATCAGCAGCTCGACCGCCTGCACGCCGTCGCGCGTGGCCCAGTCCCACTTCGGCGCCAGGTCGAACAGCGGCCGGTGCGTGAGCACGACGATAGCTGCGTTCTTGTCGCGCGCCGCGAGATCGGCGCGCAGCCACGCGAGCTGCTCGTCGCCGATCTTCGCGCCGGGGTCCGAGACGTTGTCGAGCGCGATGAAGTGCACGCCCTTGTGGTCGAAGCTGTAGAAGGTCTCGCCGAAGAGCTCTTTGTAGGCAGCGCCGCGGTCGAGCGAGGCGTCGTGTTCGCCGGGGATGAAGCGCACCGTCTTGACCTTGAGGTCGGAGACGATGGACTTGAACTCGGCCAGGCGGCGCCGGCGCTCGACCGGGTCGTCGGTGGTGTGCGTCAGATCGCCGGTGAAGACGATGAACTCCGGCGGCGTCTGCAGCGCGTTGACGGTGGCCACCGTCTTGCGCAGCGTGACCGCGGCGTCGGGGTTGGCGGGCCCTTGAAAGCCCCAGTGGCTGTCCGACAGCTGCACGAAATAGAAGTCGGCGTCGGCCCCGGCCAGGCCCTCGGCGCGGCTGGCGCAGCCGGCCAGGCCAGAGGCGAAGACAGCACCACCGCCGAGCGCGGTGAGCGAGAGGAAGTCACGACGTTGCATGGTGAGGGCTCCGGTACGGGTTGATGGGGCGGAGGCGGCCTCGCACTCGAAGCGCTCCCCTCTGTCATACCGGCCGGCGTCGCGTTCTATTCCATCGCGCGCAGACTTATTTATTTCGCGGCCGCGGCCTGCTTCAGGTAGGCGATCAGGTCGCTGCGGTCTTTGGCTTCGGGCACGCTGAAGCCCATGCGCTGGCCGGGCGCGACCTTCTCGGGGTCGGCGAGCCAGCGGTCGAGCGAGTCTTCGTTCCACACCTGATGCGAGGCCTTCAAGGCATCGGAATAGGCGAAGCCCGGCGCCTGTGCCGCCGCGCGGCCGAAGACGCCGCGGTGTGCGGGGCCTACGCCGTTGTAGGCTAGCGAATGGCAGGCGCTGCAACGCGCCTGGTACAGCACGCGGCCGGCATCGGCATCGCCAGCCGCCAGCGCGGAAGATGCGAGCACGGCGAGACAGGTGCCGGCGAGCAGGGACTTGCAAAACGTGTTGGGCATGGCGCTTCCGTGGCAGTGGGTGGTGGATGAGGCGAGTGGCCGTGTCGGCCGCTCCTCCACTGCACTACCGGGGTCGCGCCCGGACTATTCCCACGTGGTCACCGGTACGACAGCACCAGCCCGTGGATCAGCCGCGTCCAGCCGTCTAGCATCACGAACAGCAGCAGCTTGAACGGCAGCGAGATCGTGGTCGGCGAGATCATCGACATGCCCAACGCAAGCAGCACGGTCGCCACGATCAGGTCGACCACCACAAAGACCATGTAGATGATGAAGCCGATCTGGAACGCGCGCGTCAGCTCGCTCAGCGTGAAGCTCGGCACCAGCACCATGAAGTCGTCCGACTGCAGCGATTCGGCGCGCGCCTTCGGCCAGATGCTGGTCGCCGACTTCAGGAAGAACTGGCGCTCGCGCTCGTGCGTGTGCTTCTGCAGGAACTCCTTCAGCGGCGCCTTCGCGGCATCGATGACCGCCATGATGTCCGACACGCCTTCGCCCTTGGCGCCGAAGCTGCGGCCGCGCAGCGCGTCGGCTGCGTCCATGCCGACCGGCGCCATGATGTAGACCGACAGGATGATCGCAATGCCGTTGAGCACCATGTTCGGCGGCGTCTGCTGCAGCCCGAGCGCGGTGCGCAGCAGGCCGAACACGATCACCAGCTTGGTGTAGCTGGTGACCATCAGCGCGACGAACGGCGCGAGGCCGAACGCGACGATCAGCGCGACCAGCGTGAGGGGTTCGGGCAAGCTCGATTGCATGTCAGCGCCGCTCGGCTCACACCTCGCTCGGCGCGAACTCTGAGACGCGCACGCCCAATCGGTCGCCCACCGCCACCAGGTAGCCCTTGCCGAGCAGGTTGCCGTGCGCGAGGATGCGCACCGGGCTGCGGTTGAGCGGCTGGCCGAGCTCGAAGACATGCCCGGCGCGGATGTTCTTCAACTCGCCCAGCGAGAGCTGCAGGTCGCCGACCTCGAAGCGCAGCGTGACCTCGAGCGCGTCGAGCCGATCGATCGGCAGGCCTGCGGCGTCTTGCGTGTCGGCCGATGCCGGTGGGGTATCCGAATTCCGATTCATGGTGCTGTTGTCCCTGGCTTGCTGGACCGTGATGCGTGCGCCTTCGGCGAGTGCGACGATGCGCCGCCCTGCCGGCCCGCCGAGCTCGGCCGTGACGACGACCGCGCTGCCCGCGGCGCGCCAGTCCTCGATGCTGACGATGTCGCCGCTCTTGATGCTGCCGACCTCGCGCAGCCGGATGGCGGTGCTGCCGATCTGGAAGCGCAGCGGGAAATGCAGCGACGAATTCAGCCGCGCGAACGTGTCGCCCGCTGCGGTGCTGCGCGGATCGAGCGGCGGCGCGACGCTGTCCAGCGCGGCGGCGTCGTCGAACTGCACGAAGCCGCGCCAGCGCGTTGTGGGGTCTGCCGCGGACGTCACCGTGAAGTACGCAGCGCGCTGCGGATCGCAGGGCACGGGCGGCGCACCTGCATCGGCGGGCGCCCATTCGAAGTGAAGCCGCGTCGCCTTCATCAGGCGCTCGACGCTCTCTTGCGCGGCGTCGGCCAGCAGCACGTAGCGCAGCTCGCGCGGCAGCAGATCGAGCCGCGCTTCGCCGAACAGCGCGACCTGCGCCGGCACGTCGAGCCCGACCTGGCCGACGCGCGCGCCGAGCTTGAAACGGTAGCTGTCGTGCGGGGGCATCGGCGCATCGTCGAACACCCAGTGCACCGCGTGCGCCGCGCCGCGCAAGCTCAGCGACAGCGACGCGGACTGGTGGTTATACAGCCGGTTCAGCGCGCGCCGCGCGAGCGGATCGATGTGCGGTAGCGCCGTCGATTCACCGAGTTCGCGTACGGTGTCCTGAGCCAAGTTGAGTGTCCGTTCGGTGCGCGTCGAGGGTTGTTGTAGCCGGGCGTTACGAGCGCGCATCGCACTCGGCGATCACCTTCGGCCGGTGGCCACCAGCCTAGCGAAAACAAGAGGCCGCAGGAAGTACGCAAAAGCGTAGGTCCGCATGCCAAGAGGTGCATCGCGGCTACGGAAACTCGTGGTTGCCCGCCACCGACCCCCGCCCTAGAGTGCAACGCTTCCCCGGTGCAACAAGGCTCTCAGCACATGGCAGTACAGGCACGCGCTCCCATCAACGGCATTCGCTTCGGCGGCCTGTGGCGCGGCGCAGGGCGACACAACGACCTGCTGCTCGCCGGCCTGCTGGTGCTGGTGGTCGTGCTGTTCGTGCTGCCGCTGCCGACGCCGCTGCTCGATCTGCTGATCGCCGCGAACCTCTCGATCAGCCTGGTGCTGCTGATCGTCGCGATGTACGTGCCGTCAGCCTTGTCGCTGTCGACCTTCCCGTCGCTGCTGCTGTTCACGACGCTGTTCCGGCTCGCGCTGAACATCGCGTCGACCAAGCTGATCCTGCTGCACGCGAACGCCGGCCACATCATCGACACCTTCGGCAAGCTGATCGTCGGCAACAACGTCGTGGTCGGCGGCGTCGTGTTCCTGATCATCGCGATCGTCCAGTTCATCGTCATCGCGAAAGGCTCGGAGCGCGTTGCCGAGGTCGCCGCGCGCTTCGCGCTCGACGCGATGCCGGGCAAGCAGATGAGCATCGATGCCGATGTGCGCGCCGGCGCGCTGTCGTCGGCCGACGCGCAGCGCCGCCGCGCGCTGCTCGAGCAGGAATGCACGCTGCATGGCGCGATGGACGGTGCGATGAAGTTCGTGAAGGGCGATGCGATCGCCAGCATCATCATCGCGCTCGTCAACATCCTCGCCGGCCTGGCGATCGGCACGCTGATGAAGGACATGAGCGTCGGCGATGCGCTGCAGCGCTACGCGATCCTGACGGTCGGCGACGGCATGGTGTCGCAGATCCCGTCGCTGCTGGTGTCGATCGCGGCCGGCATCGTGATCACGCGGGTCGGCAGCGGCGACGGCGCGGACCGCCAGCTCGCGAACCAGATCGCGCAGCAGGTGTTCGCGCACCCGCGCGCGCTGATGATCGCGGGCCTGGCGGTCGCGAGCTTCCTGGTCGTGCCGGGCTTTCCGAAATGGGTGTTCGCGCTGCTGTCGCTGACGCTGCTCGGCGCGGGCCTGCTGGCGCGGCGCGTGCGCGAGCACCGCAGCACGCCGGCCTGGATCTCGCACCGCGACGCGACTGACGACGGCGACGACGCGTTCGACGCGCCGCAGGCGATCGCCGCGCCGCTGGCAGTGCGTCTTGCGAGCGACCTGCGCGCCGCCATCGACCGGCACGCGCTGGACCAACGCCTCACTGCGGTGAAGGCAGCTGTCGAAGGCGACCTCGGCCCGGTCTTCCCGCGCCTGCAGGTCGCGCACGCGAAGACCGTCGCACCGTCGGGCTACGACATCCTGGTCAAGGACGTGCCGGTGGCGCGCGGCCTGCTGCGCCCGGGCTGGCTGATGCTGCAAACCGAGGCCGCGGCGGTGCTGCCGCCGGGGGCCGAAGTCGCCGAACCGTTCGGCCCGTTCGCGCGCGTCGCATGGGTGCGCAGCGCGGGCGCCGAGCTGCCGGTGTGGCGCTGCGAAGAGGTGATCGGCCTGCATGTCGAGCATGTGGTGCGTCGCCACGTGCCGCAGATGATCGGCCTGCAAGAAGTGCAGCGGCTGCTGCGCGCGGTGCAGGCCGAGGCGCCCGAGCTTGCGGCCGAGGTCTCGCGTGCGCTGCCGGGCCAGCGCATCGCCGAGGTGTTGCGCCGGCTCCTGCAGGAAGGCATCCCGATCCGCAACCTGCATGCGATCTTCGAGAGCCTCGCGCTGTGGGGCCCGAAGGAGAGCGATGCGATCGCGCTGACCGAGCTGGTGCGCATCGACCTCGGCCGCTACATCACGAGCCGCCATGCCGACGGCACGCGCCGGCTCGACGCGATCCTGTTCGAGTCCAGCCTGCTCGATCGCGTGCAGCAGTCGGTCGAACGCTCGGCGCGCGGCAACCTGCTGCTGCTGAACCCGGCGGTCGCGCAGGACGTGCGCGACCAGGTCCGGCGCATCCTCGGCGGCACCGCAGTGCCGTCGGTGGCCATCGTCTCGTCCGACGTGCGGCGCTACATCAAGACGCTGATCGAGCCCGTGGCCCCCGACCTGCCGGTGCTGTCGTATCAAGAGATCGATGCCGATGTCGCGCTGCAACCGGTCGGCTGGGTCACCAACCCGCAGGCCGCCTGATGAAGGGCCCGAATCCGCATGACGCCACAGAACGTTCTCGACATCACGCGCGACGGCCTGCTGCTGGTCTTCTGGGTCACGCTGCCGGTCGTGGTGGTCGCGACCGCGTCGGCGCTGCTGGTCTCGGTGGTGCAGGCGGTGACGCAGATCCAGGACCAGAGCATCGGCCAGTCGATCCGCCTGATCGCGGTGATGCTCACCATCGTGTTCGCCTCGGCCTGGCTCGCCCGCGACGTGCTGCAGTTCGCCGAGCGCGCGATGCAGATCGTGGCGCAGCTCTCATGACGAACCCCGGCCCGATGCGAGCACTGATCATGCTGGCCTTGCTGCTGCTGTTTGCGCACACGACGGTGATGGCCGCCGACTTGCAATGGCGCGGGCGCGCGTTCCAGATCGTCGCGAGCGAGAAGCCGCTGCCCGACCTGCTGCGCGAACTCGCGGCCTCGCAGGGCACGACCGCGGTCGTCGACCCGAAGATCCAGGGTGTGATCAGCGGCAAGTTCAGCGCCGCGCCGCTCGCGATCCTCGACAACCTGTGCGCGACCTACGCGCTGACCTGGTACTTTGATGGCTCGCTGCTCTACATCGACCCGTCGACCGAGACGCGCAGCGAGGTCATGTCCATCGGCACCGGCACAGGCACAGCCGACTGGCTGATCCAGACGCTGATGCAGCTGCGCATCTACGACAAGCGCTTCCCGCTGCTCGTCAGCGGCCGCGAAGGCACTGCGCGCGTGACCGGGCCGCGCCGCTACGTCGAGCTGGTGCGCCAGGCGGTGCGGCTGGTGGGCCGCCAGAACGCGCAGAACGAGGTCGCCGAGATCCGCATGTTCCCGCTCAAGTACGCGTGGGCGGCCGACTTCAAGATCACGCGCTCCGGCAAGGAGGTCGCGATCCCCGGCGTCGCAAACGTGCTGCGCAGCCTGTACGGGCGCAACAATCGCGGTGCCTCGAGCAGCGTGGCGAGCGACAGCGGCCGCCGCCCGAACAGCACTTACGGCGTCGGCGCCGACCGCCAGCTCAGGCTCTCGTCGGGCGACAGCGTCAACGCGCCCAAGGTCGACCTGCCCGGCGTCGCGTCATCGAGCAGCGGCGACGGCGACACCGGCGATGCGCTCGCGTCGTTCGCCGCCGCAAGCCCGGCCGAGCTGCCGCAGTTCCAGGCCGACACACGCCTGAACGCGGTGCTGGTGCGCGACAACCCGCAACGCATGGCGCAGTACGAACGCCTGATCGCCTCGATGGACCTGCGGCCGCGCCTGGTCGAGATCGAGGTCACGATCATGGACATCAGCAGCGACACGCTCAACAGCCTCGGCGTCGACTGGCGCGCGCACACGCCGCATGCCGACTTCCAGACCGGCAACGGCAACAACTCGCCGATCACCTTCGACACGACGACCGAGGGCGGCCAGATCGGCGGCGTCGGCAACACCAATGCCAACGGCAGCATCATCACGCCGATCGGCGCCGTGTTCACCGCGTCGATCGGCAACAGCCTGCGCAACTACCTGCTCGCGCGGGTCAGCGCGCTCGCGCAGAACGGCGACGCGAACCTGGTCGCGCGGCCCAAGGTGCTGACGCTGGACAACAACGAAGCGAGCCTTGAGAACCTGAGCGACTTCTATGTGCGCGTCAACGGCTTCCAGGACGCGAGCCTGTTCAAGGTGACCACCGGCACCTCGGTGCGCGTGACGCCGCTGATCGTCGACGAGGCGAGCGGCCGCGGCGTGATGATGTCGATCAACATCGAGGACGGCGACATCAGCGCGACCCAGGCGGTCGACCAGATCCCGGTCGTGCTGCATCGCACCGTCAACACGCAGGCGCTGATCGACGAAGGCACGAGCCTGCTGATCGCCGGCTACAGCTCCGAGCAGAAGACCAGCGCGGCCTCGGGCGTGCCGGTGCTGTCGAACATCCCGGTGCTCGGTCATCTCTTCAAGTACGACCAGAAGAAGCTCGCGAAGCAGGAGCGCTTCTACCTGCTGACGCCGCGCCTCGTGACGCCGGCGACCGCCGCGTCCGCGCTGCCGGTGCAACCCGAGCCGCTCGTGCCCTCCGTGCCGCCGGCGCTACCGTCACCGCCGCCACCCGTGCCGCCCTCGGCGCCGAACAGCTGACGCTCGATCATGAACGCGACGACGACCACCTCCACCACCCACGACGCCACGGTGCCCGGCTGGTGCCTGCGCTTCCTGAGCGGCGCGATGAAGGGCCGCACGATCGCGCTGAAGCCGGGGCAGAACGTGGTCGGCTCGAACGGCGAGTGCGACATCATGCTGCCTGGCAGCGACGTGCTGCCGCGCCACCTCGTGTTCGCGGCCGGCGAGCTCGTCGTCGCGGTGCAGAAGCTCGGCGGCGGCACGCTGCAGCTCAACCGCGAAGAGATGCAGGCCGCGCGCCGCAGCCTCGTCGCCGGCGACATCGTGACGGTCGGCCAGATCGAGCTGCAGCTCGAGCGCAGCTACCCGGCGGTCGCGTCGACGGACCCGATGTTCGCGGCGCCCGAGAGCGTGCTGCCGGGCGATGCGGCGACGGCGTCGCTGGTGCCGCGGCCTACCGGATTCTGGGTCGGTGCGGGGCTGCTGGTGGTCGCGTGTGCGGGCCTGCTCGGCGTCGCACTGTGGGCTGGTGGCGATGGCCAGCCAGCGCGTGGCAGCGTGGCCGTGAGCCTCGCCGATGTCGAGAAGGCGCTCGCGCCGTTCGGCGAGGTCGAGGCGGTCGCGGCGCCGGGCGGGCATGTCGTCGTCAAGGGCTTCGTCGAATCGCGCATGCGCAAGCAGGCATTGCAGCAGGCGCTGCAGCCGTTCGGCGAGCGCGTGCGCTTCAGCGTCTATGCGGCCGACGAGCTCGTCGAGCAGGCGCGCCGCTACGTCGGCGCGCCCGGGGTCGCGGTCGGCTATGCCGGCAAGGGCCGGCTCGTGCTGTCGGGCACGGCCGACGACGATGGCGTGCGCCAGAAAGTGCGGCGTCTCGGCGAGGAGCTCTACCCCGCGGTGATGCTGTCGGACAAGGTCCAGTACCGCCCCGCGCCGGCACCCGACGCGCAAGCCGCGCAGCGCGCGCAATGGGCCGCGTGGCAGGAGCTGTTGCCGGCGCGGCTCGTCAGCATCACCGAAAGCGGCGACGGCCTGCGCTCGATCCAGCTCGCCAACGGCAACCGCTACTACGAGGGCTCGGTGCTGAAGTCGGGCGCCGAGCTCCAGCACATCGACGCCGACGGCCTCGTGCTCAGCGGCGCCAAGACCGCCCCGACGAACAGCAAATGAGACCCGCACCGATCTCCCCGAATTTCAGGCGGCGACACGTCGCCTGGAATGCCTCGCGCCCACGACGGCGCGGGGCCGTTCGACGGCCGAACCCCGGCCCATGTGTCATCACCAACCAGCCAGGAGAACAAGCATGTCCACCGTAGATACCTCGATCGCCGCGATGAACCAGGCCGCCGCCGAAAGCGCGCGCCTACAAGCGGCCAGCATCACTGTGCAGACGACGATCCAGGGCGCCACCACGTCCGCGCAGACCATCAACGCGGCCAGCGCCGCCGCCACCGAGACCGCGAAAGGCGTGGCCGGCGACACGAAGGCGGCGGCCCGAGCGTCCTGACGCGCCGCGGGCCTGCGGTGCCTTCGCGGCACCGCGCGCTCGCTTTGTCGAGTCGCCGCGAAGACCGGTGCCCAACGGGTGCCGCCTTCGCGGCCGGCTCTTTGTCTGTCGTTCCGATGAGAGGTGAGCCATGACCGATCCGATTGCACTGACCACGGTCGCCGCGCAAGTGGCGGCGCCTGGCTCGGCTGCCGCAGCGACAACGGCGGCGGCACCAGCGACCGCGCTCCCGCCGGCCGAGACCCAGATGTTCGCGACGTTGATGAAGGGCGCGACCGGGATCGCGCCGTCCGCGGCCGGAACGCCCGGCGGCTTCGGCACCGTCTCGACCTCGTTCGTCGAGCAGTGGTCCAACACGCGCTCGTTCGAAGACATCCGCCACAGCATGTTGCAGTCCTTCGATGCGGGCGACCCGATCAAGAGCATGTTCGCGATGACGAGCAATGCGATGGAGGCGCAGATGCTGTTCTCCAAGCTGCACATCTCGACCAGCCTGGCGAGCGCGGCCTCGAGCCTGTTCGGCAACCTGCTGAAGAACCAGCAATGAAGCCGCCCGTGACGCGCCCGCTGGTTCGCCGTGTGGCCCGGCTGCTGCCGGTGCTGGTGCTCGGCCTCGTGCTCGCCGGCTGCAAGGCCGCGCTGTATTCGGGCCTGAACGAACAGGAAGCGAACGAGATCGTCGCGGCGCTGTCGGCCAGCAACATCGAGGCGCGCAAGGAGCATCTCGAAGGCGCCGACTGGCAGGTGCAGGTCGACGAGAACCGCGTCGGCGCTGCGCTTGATCTGCTGAAGGCCCAGGGCCTGCCGCAGGAGCGCTTCGCGAGCATCGGCGAGCTGTTCCGCAAGCAGGGCCTGGTGTCGACGCCGGCCGAGGAGCGCATGCGCTACATCTACGCGGTGTCGCAGGAGCTGTCGCAGACCTTGCGCACGATCGACGGCGTGGTCTCGGCGCGGGTCCACGTCGTGATCCCGTCGAACGATCCGCTCAGCGACAAGATCCGGCCCTCGTCGGCGGCGGTGTTCATCAAGCACCGGCCCGATGTGGATCTGCGCCTGCTCGCGCCGGCCGTCAAGGACCTGGTCGCGCACAGCATCGAAGGGCTGAATGCCGATCAGGTGTCGCTCTCGCTGTTCGAGGCGCAGCGGCCTGCGGTGAGTGTCGCGGCGGTCGACGAGGTTGGCGATCGGCGCCTGATCCTGGGCGTGCTGTCGACGCAGACGGCGGTCGTGCTGCTCGCGTTGTTGCTCGCCGCAGCGGCGTCACTGATGGTGCTGCCGACGCTGCTGCGGCGCCGCGGCCTCGACTGGCGCAGCTGGATGCAGCGCGAGGTGCTGCGGCGCTAGCGCCCCGCTCTTGGCTCATTGCGCATGACCGAGCTCGCCGCACCCGCCATCACCGCTCCGGCCGCCGCCGGCGCCGGGCCGTTGGCGCTGCTGCGGCTGGTGCTCGGCTTCAACCTGCACCCCGAGGCCACGCTGCATCCGAGCTGGCTGCCGGCGACCTGGCCGGTGCATCATCGCGCGGTCGCGCGGACCTGGAGCCCGTCGGCGCAAGCCGTGCTCGCCGACGTGCTGCGGCAACGCGGCGTGCTCGCGTTCGAGCCCGACTACGCCTTCGATTCGCGCCTCAAGCGCCTGCTGCTGCTCGACCCGGGTGCGCTGCGCCGGCTCGCGTTCTACGTCAGCCTGTGCGCGCACGGGCCGCTGCTGCGCCCGCGCCGCGGCGCGTTGAGCGCGCAGCTGCGGCGCCAGGCGCGCCGCTTCGATGCGGACGCGGTCGAGTTCGTGCTCGAGCGCGCGCCGCAGCCGACCGAGCTGCGCATGTCGGCGCGTCCGCTGCAGGACCGACCGGCCGGCTGTGGGCGCGTGCTGATGGACCGCGGCTATCGCTTGCTGCTGGCCGCGCTGTCAAGTGAAGGCGAGACCGCGGTGCAGCGGCTGCAGCGCAAGCTGCCGCGCCGCGTCGCGGACCTGGAGTTGCCGAGCCTGAGCGCGCGGCAGCACGACCAACTCGGCGAACTGATGCTCTCGTGCATCGTCCCGGAAAGGCTGGCGCGATGGGACTGGCTTTTCTGATCACCACCGAAAACCTGCAGCTGCTGTCCGAGCGCAAGGTGCTCAAGGAGGCGGAGTACGCAGCGCTGCTCGATGCCGGCGCGGTCGTCGAGGCGGCCCGCCGCGAGGCGGCGCGCATCGTCGCGCAGGCCGAGCTCGACGCGCGGCGCGCGCGCGACGCCGGCCACGCCGAAGGCCTGCAGCGGGCGCAGGCCGAGTACGCGCAGCGCCTGGCCAGCGATGCGCTCGCGACCCAGGCGCAGCTGCACGGCCTGCGCAGCGCGATGGCGGCGATCGTCGTGAAGGCGGTCGGCCAGTTCATGGCCGACGCCGACCCGGCCGCGCTGCTTGGCGCGGCGCTTGCGCGCGTCGAGGCGCTGATCCGCAGCGAGCCGTTCATCACGATGCGCGTCGCGCCGGCGCAGGAGGCAGCGCTGCGCAGCGTGCTGGCGCGGCTCGGTGCCAGTGCGGACTGGCCGCTGAACGTCGCTGTCACGCCCGACCCCGCACTGCCCGACGGCGGCTGCGTCGTCAGCACCGCCTCGGGCACGCTCGAGATCGGACTCGATGCACAGCTGGCCGCGTTCCGCAACGCGGTCGAACGCGGCGGCCTCGCGGCCGCGAGCGGGGCGCGTGGATGAACCCGCGGCCGGCACCCGTCGAGACCGACGCGCTGGCGCGCGCGGCGCGCGGCATCGCGGCCGATCTCGAGCAGACCTTCGCGCGGGTCGTGCCGCTGGCGATGCGCGGGCGCGTCAGCAAGGCGGTCGGCATGGTGATCGAGGCGACCGGCATCCAGGCGCATGTCGGCGAGCTGTGCGAGCTGGTGACGCCGGGTGAGCCGCCGCTGCTCGCCGAGGTCGTCGGCTTCGCGCATCACGGCGCGATCCTGACGCCGCTCGGCGCGACCACTGGCCTGTCGGCGTTGACCGAGGTCGTGCCGACCGGACGCGGCCTCGACTGCCCGGTCGGCGCCGCGCTGCTCGGCCGCGTGCTCGATGCGCTGGGCGCGCCGCTCGACGGCCGCGCGCTGCCGCCTGGCCTCGCACGTCAGCCGGTGCACCAGGACCCAATCAGCCCGCTCGCACGCCGCCTCATCGATCGGCCGATGCCCACCGGGCTGCGCAGCATCGACGGCCTGCTGACGCTCGGCATCGGCCAGCGCCTCGGCGTGTTCTCGCCACCCGGCGTCGGCAAGAGCACCTTGCTCGGCATGCTGGCGCGCGGCTCGACCGCCGACGTCAACGTCATCGTGCTGGTCGGCGAGCGCGGGCGCGAGGTCAAGGAGTTCATCGAGCACAACCTCGGCCCCGAGGGCCTGGCGAAGACGGTGATGGTGGTCTCGACCTCGGACCGCCCGCCGATGGAGCGCATCAAGTCGGCCTACGTGGGCACGACGATCGCCGAGCACTTCCGCGACCAAGGCGCGCGCGTGCTGCTGTTGGTCGATTCGCTGACGCGCTTCGCGCGCGCGCAGCGCGAGATCGGGCTGGCCAGCGGCGAGCCGCCGACGCGGCGCAGCTACCCGCCGTCGATCTTCTCGATGCTGCCGCAGCTGCTCGAACGCGCGGGCCAGGGCGAGACCGGCTCGATCACCGCGGTGTACTCGGTGCTGACCGAAGGCGACGAGGAGAACGATCCGATCGCCGAGGAGGTGCGCTCGATCCTCGATGGCCACATCGTGCTGTCGCGCAAGCTCGCGGCGGCCGGCCAATACCCGGCAATCGACGTGCTCGCGAGCGTGAGCCGCGTGATGCCGAACATCGTCGCGGCCGAGCATCGCGCCGCGGCCGACCGCTGGCGCGCGCTGCTCGCGAAGTACCAGGAGCTCGAGCTGCTGATCCAGATCGGCGAGTACCGCCACGGTGCCGACGCGCTGGCCGACGAGGCGGTGCGCCTGCGCGCGGCGATGCAGGGCTTTCTTGCGCAGCCGCCACGCACGCATCAGCCCTTCGAGCGCACGGTCGGCGAGTTGCAGCGGCTGCTGCAGAGCGAGGACACCGCATGAGCATTGAATGGGACCGGCTGGTCGACGTGCACGAACGGCGCAAGAAGCTCGCACTCGAGGCGATGGTCGCGGAGCGGCGCGCCGCCGAACGCAGCCGCGCGCAGGCACAGCGCGAGCACGCCGAGTGGCAGCAGCGGGTCGCGGCCAAGGCCGCGCACTGGCAGGCCGCGCGCGGGGCGTTCACGGGCGGCGGCTTCAACGTCGCGCAGCTCTGCGACGCGGCGGCGTGGAGCGGCGCGCTCGATGCGGCTATCGCGCAGCAAGGCCAGGTCGTGCAGCAGGCGCAGGCCGCGTCGGACGAACGCGAGCGCGTGCTCGACGCCAGCCGCGCCGCGCTGCGCACCGCGGCCGGCCATGTCGAGAAGGCGGCGCGCATGCAGCAGCGCGATCTGACCGAACGCCAGCGCGTGAGCGATGCGCGCGTCGATGCGGTTGCCGAAGAGTTCGCGGCCACGCGCTGGGCCGCGCGCCGCACGGTCTGACACGCACACGGAGCTTGCCGCGATGCAGATCCAGGCCACCGAGCTCAGCGCGATCGAAGCCATGTTCGCGCCGATCGCGCTGACGCTGCCGCGGCTGCTCGCGGTGTTCGCGGTCGCGCCGTTCTTCTCGGGCAACCTGATCAACGGCATGACGCGCAACGGCCTGGTGCTGATGCTCGCGATCTTCATGTCGCCGGTGGCCGGCGAGATGCCGGCGATGGCGATCGGCACCTGGCTGCTGATCGCCGCGAAAGAGGCGCTGATCGGCCTGCTGCTCGGGCTGGGCTTCGGCATCTTCATCTGGGCGATCCAGAGCGTCGGCGACCTGATCGATTTTCAGACCGGCTCGGCGAATGCGCCGTTCTTCGACCCGGTCGGCGGCCACGAAGGCGGGCCGACCGGGCAGTTCCTCGGCTGGGTCGTGATCACGCTGTTCATGTCGGTCGGCGGCATGCTCGCGATGGTCGGCGTGATCGTCGACTCGTTCCGCATCTGGCCGGTCGCGTCGTTCTTCCCGAACGTCGGCGCGGTGCTCGAGCAGTTCGCGGTGCGCCAGGGCGACACGCTGCTCCTGTGGACCGTGAAGCTCGCGGCGCCGGTGATCCTGGTGCTGTTGCTGGTCGAGATCGGCATCGGGCTGATCGGCCGCGTCGCGCCGCAGCTCAACGTGTTCGTGTTCTCGCAGCCGCTGAAGAGCCTGCTCGCGAATTTGATGATCCTGCTGTTCCTGTACTTCATCTACGAGTCCTTGCAGGAGTTTCTGCGGCCGGAGAACGGCGTGCTCGACTTCCTGAGGGCCACACTGTGAGCAGCCTGAAGGACCAACCCCCGACCCCGCGCCGCCTGCGCGAGGCGCGCCGGCGCGGCGAGGTCGTGTTCAGCGCCGACGTCGCGTCGGCCGGCGTGTTCGCGATCGTCGTCATCGCGCTGTGGCTGCTCGGCGCGACCAGCTTCGGCCTGCTGCGCGAGCTCTGGCTGCACGCGACCAGCCCCGAGGTGCTGACCCGGCCCGACGATCGTTTCGGCGAGCTGCTCGTGCACACCACGCGCGTGCTGCTGTGGTCGGCGCTGCCGATGCTCGGCCTCGCGGCGCTCGCCGCCATCGCCGGCTCGTTCTTCCAGGTCGGCGGGCTGATGGCCTGGGGCCGGCTGCTGCCCGATGTGAACCGGCTGAACCCGGCCGAAGGGCTCAAGCGCGTGTTCTCGACCCGCAACCTCGTCAACCTGCTGAAGATGCTGCTGAAGACCGCGCTGCTGATCGCGCTCGTCGCCTTGATGATCCGCGGGCTGATCGACACCGCGGTCAAGCTCGGCTACCTGCGGTCCGACGCCATCATGGCCGCGGGCGCCGGCGCGCTGCTGCGCCTGTTCGGCTGGGCCGCGGTGATCTACGCGCTGGTCGCCGCGATCGACTACGCGCACATGCGCTTCGAGTTCATCAAGAGCCAGCGCATGTCGATCGACGAGGTGCGGCGCGACCACAAGGAGGCCGAGGGCGACCCGACCACGCGCTCGCGCCGCCGCGGAACCTACTACGAGACCGTCTATGCCGGCCTCGCCGACCGCGTCGCGATGGCCTCGGCGGTGATCCACTCGGACCGCGTCGCGGTCGCGCTGCAGTACCTCGGCGAGCGCGACCTGCCGCGCGTGATCGCGCGCGGCGAGGCCGAGATGGCGCAGCAGATGCGGCGCTTCGCGGCCGACGCGCTGGTGCCGGTCGCCTTCGATGCCGCACTCGCCGAACGTCTGCATGCCGACGTGCCGCTCGAACAGCCGATCCCGCGCAGCCTGTATGTGCCTGTCGCCAAGCTGCTGCGCTGGGCCGGCGGGGCCGACTGACCGAAGAACACCGTCCCTCACCAAGGAGCAATGCATGGGCAACTGGATCCGAGTTCAGCAAGGCGAATCGCTGGAGGCAATCGCACGACTGCATCACTTGACGATGCAGCGCCTCGAAGAGCTGAACCGCGCGAAGAAGTTCGACCTCGCCGCCGCCGACGGCAAGCCGTCCAGCCCCAGCCTGAAGCCCGGCATGCGCGACCCCGATTCACTGGTCGTCGGCGAGAAGCTGCGCGTCGCCGCGCCGGCGCCGACGGAACAGGCCGTGGCCGCGCCGAAGCCGGCCGCGACACCCGCGACGCCGGCGGTGAAGCCGCTGTCCGACCAGGCGCTCACCGAGAAGCTGCAGGCGCAGGTCGCGCAGGCGAATCATGTGGCCGAGGACGACAAGTCGATCAACGACCCGTTGCGCCTGCTGGCGCAGCAGGATCCGATCGCGTATGCGCAGCAGGTCGTCGGCGCGAAGTACGGTCAGGACGCGAAGTCGACGCGGCAACTGGCGGACTGCGCCCAGCGCCTGCGGGTCGACGACACGACCCGGCAAGTGAAGGCGCTGATGGAGCCGGCGGACGGCAAGGCGGCGAAGCCGCTAGCCGCCATCAAGCTGCTCGACCAGGCCATGGACGGCCCCGGCGTGACGACCGCGGATCAGCGCAGCGAGCTGTGGAAGAAGGCGGGCGAGCCGTATTTCACCAAGGCGTTCTTCACGAAGCAGCTGCACGACGCGGCATACAAGGCCCGCTACGGCAAGCCCGAGGTCGCGGTCGGCGACTGGATGTTGGCGTTCTCGAAGAACGCCCCGGCTGAAGCGTCGCGCGAGCTGCTGGACGTTTTCGTGAAGCACGATTTCGACGACGACCTGGGGCCGAAGTTGAACCTCGTCCTCGATATGCGGGACAAGACGAATCCGGCGCTGTTCAAGGGCCTCAGCAGCCTGGTGCAGCAGGGCGCCGAGATCCCGGGCGATTCGCGCGCGGACAAGGTGGCCACCTGGCTGCTCGGGCCGAGCGGCGGCCCCTCCATCACGCGCCTGCAAAGCCTGGGCCCGCTGGCAGTCCGCGCGGCGATCGCGGACGGCAACGGCAGCCGGCTGGCGACGGCGTTAATCGACGGCGCGAAGAAGCAGCCGGTACTGGCCGACCTGCGCGAGCAGCTCCTGGACCAGACGGCCCAGGGCGGCGACGACCTGCGCGCACGCGCCGCGACCGCGCGCAAGGACTGGCAGGATGCGATGCCGAAGAATCTCCGCTGGGCACTGGACTACTTCGTCGACGGCAGCGACCCGAAGGCCGTGACTCATGCGGTGGAGCTCTATCGCGCGTCGAACCCGAAGGAGGCGAATGCGATGGACCGGGCGGCGCAGAAGACCAGCCAGGTCACTGCCAACGTCTACGCCTTCGTGAAAGACAGCGCGGGTCTGGACATCGGCAAGGACCCGGCGACGGCGGGCGAGCGCAAGCTCGCGACGGCGCTGAGCGGGATCGACGGCGACAAGGCGCTCCTGCAAGGCCTGCAGAACAGTGCGGACGTGGAGCGATTGCTGCTCAAGCAGAGCGGCTACGGCGAACAACCGCTGGAGGCCTTGCCGGTCGGCGCTAGCGGCCTGTATGAGCACAGCCAGCAGGCGTTCGCGGTGCGCAACACCAAGAACGTCCTGCAGCAAGCCCTGCAGGAGGTGACGAAGATGCAGGTCCGGCGCCTCTTGGATGTCGGCGCGGCCGGCAACGCGCACCTGCAGGAATCCGTGTTCTCGTACCTGAAGAAGGTCGGTCCGCTGTACGGCGTCAGCGCGGCGGACAGCGGCAAGCTGGTTGACCAGGCCGCCGCCCTGGCCCGGCGCGGCAGCGACGCGACGCAGGCGGCACGGCCAGAGTACGTGGACGACCTGGCGAAGTTCAACAAGGCCCTCTCCGCCCGCCAGGTGGGCGGTACCTTCGGCAACCTGCTGAAGGTCGTGAACGTCGCCACGTTCGCCACCAACATCATCTCGTGGAAGAAGGACGCGCCGAGTGTCGCACCTCTTCCGCCGAACGTGATGGTCCTCGGCAACGTGATGCTGGGGGCGCGCGATGCCGGCAGCCTGGTCGCCAAGATCCCGGGCGTGTCCGAGGTGCTCGGCGACGGCCCCCTCCTCGGCAAGGTCGACGCCCTGTTGAAGGGCCTGGGCGACAAGACCGGGTTCGCCAAGTTCACCGGCACGGTGGGCATGGGCGCCCTGTCGCTCGCCGGCTTCGAGTACATGATCAAGGACGGCCGCGACGGCGACATCCCGCTGGCCGTGTCCGACGCAGCCCTGAGCCTCGGCGCGGGCGGCGCCGCGGCCTTCACGGTGCTCGGTGCCGAGACGGCGCCCGTCTGGCTCAATCCGGTGGGGATCACGCTGCTGGGCCTCGGCGTGCTGGGCCGCGTGTCGATCAAACAGTACGAGAGCGTGAGTAAATCCAACGCGATGGAGCCCAGCAAGAATCCGCAGCTGCGCGACTTCCTGCAGCAGCTCGGTTTCGGCAAGGACACCGCGACGCACCTGCTCGACCAGACGCACCACGGCGTCAGCCCGATGATCGCGCTCGATGCCTGGGCGCAGATGCGCGGCCTGTCGCGCAGCCAGCTCTTCGACTACCTCAAGTCGCTGCCCGAGAGCGACCTGAAGACCGTGGTGAAGGCCGCCCACCTGGTGACGGACTCGAACGAGGATGCCCTCGTGGGTACCCAAGGGCCGCCGCAGGACGCGTTCTCGCCGGACGCGCTGCGTCGGCTGAGCGCGGCGATCGACACCGCGAGCGTGAAGCCGCCCGCGGGCACGAAGACGGTGAATTACCCGCTCGATCCGATGGCCGCCGGCAACGCGTATTCGAGCGATGCGTCCAAGGTGCTGCAGTCCTTCAACCAGATCGCCGAGGGCTACAAGTACGACCTGCTGGCGGTGACCGACGGCGACACGCGGCTGGAGGCGGAGAACCCGCGGCTGGTCAAGTCGCTGGCACTGGATCAGCTCTTCAAGCTCAACCCGCAATACAACCGCGCGCTGCTGGACGGCAACCCGAACACGCCGCGCGGCCCGGGCGTGCAGGGGCTGGATCCGGATGCGGTGAAGGTCGGCACCCGGCTCAATGTCGGCGTGGGCACCGAGCCGCCCATGTCCTGAGCGATCGACCAACGTCTGTGCGAGGAAGGCCATCATGACGACCCCTTCTGTTGCTGCGTCTGGGTGCCCATCCTGGACGCCGACCCTGTTCACCGACCAGGCCGCGGCCGCGGCGCAGGCCGCCGCGGCGGCGCGCCAGCGTGCGATCGAGGCCGCGGAGCGTGCCGCTGCCGACGCGCGGGCCGCGGCCCAGGCGGCTGCGGCAGCGCGCGCGAAGGCCGAGGCCTCGCGCAAGGCGGCGGAGCAGGCCGAGGCGGCGGCGAACAAGGCCAAGGCGACGCAGGCCGAGAAGGACACCGCTGTCACGGCGCGCAAGCAGGCCCGTACCGACGAGGCGGATGCCGAGAGGAAAGAGTCGGCATCCGAAGTCGCCGCGACGAATGCCACACTCAAGGCCGCGCAGCGCGACGACCTCCAGGCCGGCCGCCAGCCGACCAACCCGTCGGCCACGACCGTGAAGGCGCAGGCCGAGTACGACGCGGCGACGAAGAACGACGCGATCGTCAACGAGAAAGCCGGCGACCCGCATTCGCCGCAGGCCGACACCGCGGCGAAGCTGAAGGCCGCGAAGGCGGCGAGCCAGGCAGTCGCGCAGGCGAAGGCGGACGGCGGCAAGCCGAGCACCGAGCAGCTCGCCGCCGAGAAGCAGACGCAAGCCGACTGGTCGGACGCGATCCAGCACCAGCTGCGCGTCGCCGGCGCCGACGCGACCTCGCACGGCCAAGACCCGAACGCGGCGATCGACGCGCAGGTCGACCAGATCGTCAAGGACGTTCGCAACGACGGCTACTTCGATGCCGATTCGCTGAAGCACGGCCTGGCGCCGACCGCACAGCAGCTCAAGAGCGAATCGCCGGCGCAGCGCGACCTGATGCTCGAGTACGAGTCGGTGCAGGCCGACGGGCAGAAGCAGGTCGCCGACGCGAAGACCGCGGTCACCGACCTCGGCACCAAGGCCGACCAGGCCGAGGCCGCGGCGAAGACGCCGGTCTATGGCCCGTACCTGCCGGGGAAGGCGCCGCCTGCCGAGACGAACTCGACGACCAGCCCGGTCGTCGTGCCGTACGCGCCGACGTTTACCAATGCGAACACCAACAGCACGCCGTCGCTGCTGTTCCTGGCCCCCGCGAACACGCCGCAGTTCCGCGCCACGCAGGCGCGTGCCGCCGCGAACGCTGCGCAGACGAAGCTCGACACGCTCGAGGCCGCATTCGGCCACACCGACACGAAGGACCCGAGCCTGAACACGATCGGCACCGTGCAGGCCGACTTCAACAAGCGCGGCGCCGACATCGGCGCCACCGATGCGCGCAACAACTACCTGAAGGTGCTGGTCGATCCTGCCAGCACGCCGAAGCAGACCAGCGATGCCTACGACGCGTGGCAGACCGCGGTCGATCAGCAGACGTTGATGACCCAGATGCAGACCGCGATCAACGCCGACGCGACGCTGTTGCAGGCGCAGCAGAACGAGGCCCAGGCGCAGACCGACCACGACCAGACGAAGACGCGTCAGCCGCTGCTGATCCAGACGCTGAACGGCTACGGGCAGTCGGGCTCGCTCGCGCCGGACGGCCACGACCCGACCTTCGATGTCGACTATCACAACCCCGACGACGCGAAGCACGTGCAGCTCGTCAACGGCACCTACGCGTACACGAGCGAGGTGAACGGCCAGACCACGGTGCAGCCGCTGAACCCGGTGGCCGGGCGACTGTGGCAGGCGAACGCGGCGCTCGACGCGGCAAAGACCGCCGACAAGAGCGCGAACGACACCCTGAAGCAGACCTGGCTCGACCAGCACGGCGGCGCAGACGGCACCGGGCTGGATGTGGCCGGCTGGCTGAAGAAGTCGGACCAGTACACGAAGGAGTTGACCGACGCGAACACCGCGGTCACGACAGCGCAGCAGAACCTGCAGATGGCAAAGGACGGCCTGCAGCCCGAGAGCGTGCTGCAGAAGGAGCGCAGCCTGCTCGGCGCCGCGCTGCAGCAGCAAAGCCTCGCGCAGGCGCGTGTCGACGCGGTGACATCGATGCAGACGCTGCGCAGTGCGCAGATGTGGAGCGACCCGGACGGCCGCCCGCCGAGCAACCTGTCGACGCTGACAGACAACGCGCGCGCCGCGGTGAAGAAGGTCGGCGACCTGTCAGGCACGCAGGCGCCGATGACGCCGGCCGACGCGGCCACGCTGCGCGACAAGACGCTGCCCGACGAACGCAGCGCGCTGAGTGCGCTCGACGTGAAGCTGCAGACCGCGAAGAGCGCGGCCGCCGCGGCGCCCGGTGACGCGGCCGCGCAGAAGACCTACACCGACCTCGCGAACCAGTACGACTGGCTGGACCGCAAGATCACGGTTCAGCAGACCGCGATCGACTATGCCGACGCGCAGCGCGCCGCGCTCGCGGCGCCGTTCGAATACTCGAACACGCAGCGGCCCGGCGGCGCCGACCTGCACACGCGCACGCACAACGACACCAACGACAGCGCGCTGACCTGGGGCATCACGCCGGGCCAGGACGGTACGCCAGTGCTCAGCGGGCTGCCGTCGAACATCCAACCCGAGGATGTGAAGGTGCAGAAGAAGGACGGCGTCTGGACCGTCACCTTCGACAAGGACGCCGGCACATTCGCAGCGCGCACCATGGCCGCCGGCAAGGGCGGTGCCTACACGAGCTATGTCGATGGATCGAACAAGGACGACATCGCGATCGAGAAAGGCCACAGCTACAGGCTCAACGCGGACGCCGCGCGCTACTGGGAGGCAACCAACACGAGCGCCGGCACCGGGCCGAGCACGCTGGTGAACGCGAAGGCGGCCTACGACGACGCGGTCGAGGCGGCCAGCCACGACCCGCTGACCGACGCGACCGGGCAGCCAAAGCTCACGAACAACCAGCTGTCGACCTCGCAGACCGTCACGGGGCCGGATGGCAACCCGGTGCCGACGATCGACTTCAACGTCGACCAGACCGCGAACAAGACGGATGCGGACGCGAAAGTCATGGCGACCGCGCAGGCGCTTGCAAAGGCGCAGGACGCGCTGAACGCTGGCGTGGGCGATCCCACCAAGCTGAAGTCCTCAGTCGCCGATGCGGCCGCCGATCACGACCTCGCGCTGGCCGCGCAGAGCGCCGTCGGCGCGGTGCTCGACTGGCAGATCGCGAACCGCGCGCGCCAGGCCTACGACGCCGACCAGCGCGCGGGCCGGCCGGCGGCGATGTGCTACGCCAAGTCGCCGCAGGAGAACGCCGACGACCTGCGCGAGGCCGCCGACGCCAAGGTCTCGCACTGGGTGTCGGCGCGCCAGAAGCTAGCGGTCGGTCGCGCGCAGACCGCGGTGAACACGGCGCAGACCGCGTACGACCAGTACCTGAGTGCGCGCCCGTACCTGAGCGGCGCGTCGGCCAGCGACTCGACCGAGGCGCAGACCTTGCAGGCCGCGAAGGTGAAGCTCGATGCGGCGCAGCGCCTGCTCGGCGGCGCCGCGGTGCCGACCGCAGAGGCCGATCAGAAGGCCTTCGTCGCGGCGAATCTCGCGCCCGGCGGCGAGAACGACCCGCATGCGATGTACGAGCTCTTCATGAAGGACCCGCGCGTGATGTCGCAGGCCCTCATCAACAGCGACTACGCGCAAAAGGGCGGCCTGCCGACCGAGATGCACAACCGCACCGAGCTGCGCAACACCGTCGCGCTCGAGCTCGGCTACACGCCGTCGATGGCGCTGGACCCGACGGCGGGCGCCGCGTACGCGCAAACGATGCAGACGCAGGACCTGTTCGGCAAGCTCGACAAGGACCGTCGCGAGCTGCTCGACAAGACGGTGGACCAGATCGTCTCGGTCGGCGGCGAGCACGCGAAGCTCACCACGCTGCCGGTGGTCTACGCGATCGACGGCGACAAGGACAAGGGCGGCGGCATCGTCAAGACCGCGGTGTTCAAGGTCGAGAACCAGGACGGCAGCGGCACGCACCTGGTCGACGAATACGGCGAGCGCTACGACGACGCCGACGACTACCGCGCGAACAACAACTTGGCCGTCGACGGCGTGAACCTCGCGATGCCGAAGGACGGCAACTTCACGCTCGACAGCAACGGCAACGTCGAGCTGTTCACCGGCGACGCGCGCACCGAGACCGGCTGGCAGACCTTCCGGCGCAAGTCGCACTTCGATGCGATCGTCGGCGGCCTCGCGATCGTCGGTGGCGTGCTGCTCGAGTTCGGCTCGGCCGGCACGCTGACGCCGGTGGCCGGCGCGCTGATCCTCGGCGGCGCGAGCTTGTACGGCGTCACGACCGCGACGCAGTCGCTGGTCAACCGTTCCCAGCACGGCCTGAGCGTCAACCCGTTCACCGACCGCGAGGCCGGCATGGACTGGCTGAACCTCGGCGCCTCGGCGCTCGCACTGCCCTCGCTCGGCTCGGCCGGCCGCTTCGGGATGATGGCGTGGCAGGCCGAGCGCGCCGCGGCCGGCGGCGCGAAGCTGTTCCAGGCGGTGCACGAGACCTCGACCTTCACCTCGCTGACCGGCCTGGGCGCGATGGCCACCGGCGGCGCGGCGATGGCCGACGGCGGCGCCTACATGGCGCAGAACTGGGATCAGATGAGCGACGCCGACCGCTGGGAGCAGGGCGGCATGTTCCTGCTGAACCTCGCGAGCTTCGGCACGCATTCGGCGGCCGAGGCGTTCAAGCAGCGCGGCGCCGCGCCCAAGCTCGACAACGGCAGCATCGTCGATTCGAAAGCGGGCGGCGTGAAGAACGCCGACGGCTCGCCGGTGGTCGAGTCGGTGGCCGACACCGGCACGGCGACCGAGACCGGCGGCACGCGCACGCTCGACGTCGATGGCGGCGGCACGCAGCCGATCGCGGCCGACGATGGCGCGCCGCCGTTGCTGACGGTCGCGGACACGCGCGGTACGACGGGCGACCAAGCGACGACCACCACCACACCCGACACCGGCCCGGCGCAGAACCCGCTCGACCTCGGCCTGCCGTCACCCCACGGCAATGCCGGTGACCCAGCGCCGATCGACCTGCTCGGTAGCAGCGGCAACGGCGATCTGGCCGGCAGCGGCGACCCCGCGCTCGCATCCGCGAGCGGCGCGCGACGCCCTGGCCACCGCGGTTCGCGCGACGATGCAGCGCACGAGGACCACGTGCACGACCGCCGCCAGGCCGAGCGCAACAGCCAGCGCAAGCAGGCCGCCGCGGGCCCGCTCGCACGCGCGCACCAAAGTCAGCGCCGTCTGCTCGAGGAGGGCGTGACGACGCGGTCGCTGTCGGCCAACGAGCCGTTGCCGACAGAATCCAGCCACGCCTCGGAGCCGACCATCGTCGACCCGGCCCTCGCGAGCCACGACGTCGATGCGAACGGCTGGACGCTTCCGGTGGACAGCCTCGGAGCCGAGAACGTCGACCGCACACTGCGCGGCATCCACGACGCCGGCGGCCGGCTGGACGGCGTGCGCTATGTCGTCTACCCGCGCGTCGCACACGAAGAAACCGGCTTCTACACGCTGGCCGCGCGCGATGGCTTGTCGGAGATCGTTCCGTCCGGCGCCGAGGGCGACCCGCGTGTGGATGCGTCGGCCCTGCGCTCGGCGCGGCCGACTGCTTATCGAACACTGGACGAGGCGCTGGCCGCCACCCGCCCCGCGAACGACGGCCTCGACGGCGCGGGGATCGAGACCAACGGCGACGAGATCGCGATCGTGTCGAACGATCAGGCCGATGCGCACGGCAACGTGACCACCGGCGGTGTCGTCGCGACCTTGAAAGTGGAGGGCGCCGGCGCCGACGCGCGCGTCACCGACTACGGCCTGAACCCCGACTTCGACGGAGCGGTGCGCGTCGCCTGGCCCGAGGGCTATGTGCCGGGCCAGGCGCCGATCCGGCAGAGCGGGTCGGGCGACGTGGACCTGCTGAACAACGCACCGGGCCGTTCATCGTTGGGACTGAACCAGTTCCGGCGCCGCAGCGCCGACCTGTCGGTGCTGACCGATCAAGGCCGGACCCACACGCGCGGCGGCGACCCGGTGGTCGAGCAGTTCCCGGTGCCTGAAGGCCAGTACGCGGTCGAGATGCACGGTGACGACCCGGGCCGATGGGTCGAAGGTTCGGACGGCGAGGCGCTCAACGCCGCGGAGGTCGCGAAGCAGATCCGCGCCGATGCGAATTGGGGCGGCCGCGACGTCTTCCTGCTGGTCTGCCATGCCGGCGAGGGCCGCGTGCAGTTCGCCCAGGAGCTCGCGAACGCGTTGAAGGTCGACGTCTACGCGGCCGACGGGCTGGTGGTGCTCGGCAAGCGCGTCGACGAGGTGGCCTACCGCACGCTGAGCTTGCGCGACCTGAACCGGCCGGACGACGTGCAGCCCTCGTTTGCACGCTACCGGCCTGGGCTCGACATCGTGCAGATCACCGAAGCGGGCACGGTCGTCCATGGGCCGGATGTCGGCCTCGGCCTGCGGCCGGACCTGCCTGCCAAGCGCGCTGCGGCGGCTGTCGACGCCGCGAAGAGCGACACGGGCGAAGACATTCTCGGCATCGCGACGCCGCCGACGCCGAACGGTGATCCGGCATCCGCCCAGCCGGGAACCGCCGCCGCTGCCACCGAGCCGACGACCGGGCGTGACGCCGACGGTGCGCCACTCGCGCCGGACAGCGCACACGTCGTCCTGACCCGCTGGCGCGACGTGTTGGCTGAAGCCAAGGCGCTCGCGGCGCAGCACGACCCGCGTGCCGGCGCGGGCAGAACGCCGCCGAGCGGGCCGCAGGCCGCGGTGCAGCGCCGCATCGTCGAGGAGCCGGGCCGACGCGCGCGCACGCGCTTCGTCGTCTCGCAGACGCCTCCGCACGAGGCGATGACCGCGGGCCTCGCGATGAAGGGGCGCAGCGCGCTTGCCGTCGAATCCTTCCGCGCCGCGAGCCGGCGCGCAGCGCAACGCGACGGCGCCTGGGTCTACCGCATCGAACCCGACGGCACGCTGGGGCACAGCCCGCTGCGACGCGGGCGGGCCGAAGCGCACGAGGTCGCCGGCGCGGTGCATGTCGCGAGCGACGGTTCGACGATGCCGATCGGCGTTCCGAATCTCGAGGCGGCGATGTGGCGACCGGGTGGCTCGGCCGGTGAGCCACCGGCACCGGCGGTCACGCTGCAGCTGTCGAATTGGAAGGCGGTGTCGGCTCATGCACCGGCGCTCGCCGAACAGCATGCGCCGGGTTCTGTGGCCGGGCCGGCGCAGGCCTCCGAGCGCGAGACGGCGTTGCTCAACGTCGTGAAGGCCAAGCGCATGCCGGGTTCGCGCGTGCGCTTCGCGGTCTCCGACGCGCTGCCGCACGAGGTGGCCAGCGGCGACGCGCTGAGGGCCGAGAAGACCTACCGCTCGTTCGAGAAGGCGAGCGAGGCGGCGCGCGCGAACGGCGGTGCCTGGGTCTACCGCGCCGAGCCGAACGCGAGCCGCTGGCAGGGCCTGCGCGGTCGCAGCGCACAGGCCGGCTACGAGGTGGTCGGGGGCGTGCACGTGTACGGTGACGGCAGCGAACTGGCGGTGCCCGTCGTCAACCCGGACGCCGCGGCCTGGACGCGCACCGAACGCCCGGCGCTGCCTCGCGTGGTCGCTTCGGTGGGAACGGGTGCGGCGCTGGTGGGGGCCGCGAGCTGGGGCATGTCTCACGTGTTGCCCGACCACCTGTTCGGCACGACGCTGACACTCGCGATCGGCGGGTCGGCCTTCCGGGCCGGCGTCAAGCTCGCGCGTTTCGAGCATGCCTATCGCTGGGACCAGCGCTTCATTCGCATGAACGCCACGCGGCCTGCGAAGGGTGAGTTCGAAAGCGCGCTGAACGAGCTCGAGCAACGCGGCGTGAACCGGGGCAGCCCGCAGCAGCAGCAGGCGTTTGCTGCGGCCGTCGAGGCGCTGCGCCAGCACGAGGTCTCGCGTCTGACGCGCAGCTCGACTTACCAGCGCCGCCTCACCGATGCGCTCGACATGCTGGAGGTGCACGCGCGCATCATGGGCATCGACGCCAAGGGGCCGCTCACGACCATGCGCGAGAACCTCGTCGCCAAGGCGGATTTCGACCAGGCGATGCAGGTGCACGCCAATTTCGGCACGCGGCTGGAGAAGCGCTTTTCGCTCGCCAACGTGCTGGCCGGCATCCCGAAGGCCCAGCGCACCGGGATGCGCGCCGAAGTGGACGCGTTGAAGGACGCGGTCAAGCAGCTGCGCGACCCCGACCCGAGCAACGACGGCAAGGCGATCGAGGATGTCGAAAGCGCGCTCAAGAAGCTGCGCGTCGCGCCCAATCTGCGTCCCTCAAGCAGCCCGGTTCGCTGGGTCATCGACGGCGCGCAGACCGCCACCTACGTCGTGAGCCTGGGCTACGGCATCCACGACTTCGGCCTCAATGGCGGGCTGGCACTGGAGACGTGGATGTTCTCGATCGCGAATGCGGCCGATGCCGTGCGCATCGTCGGCACCCGGATCGGCGGATCGGTGCCGCTGTTCAAGGCCCGTGCCGGCGAGCCGAGCGTCGGCTCTGCGCGGACCTTCACGGTCGCGCTGTCCGCCGCCGACGAGATGTTCACGGCAGTGGGCGGCACCTGGTTGGCCACCAAGGCGGTCGGGGTGATGCTCGACGCCCCGACGTTTGCGAACACGGCCGCGGCGGCGATCAAGACCGGCTATGCGGCCGCGAGCAGCAATCAGTTGATGAATTCCCTCGAGCGCCGCTATGCGGATCCGGAGCCGAACAACCTGTCGCAGCGCAAGCCGTACCTGAACTCGAAGCGCATCGCCGGTGGTGCGGCGCTGCTGCTGGCCGGCAACACGCTGGGGCAGGCGGCATGGGCGTACTTCCACCCGGACGACGACAAGAAGCAGTCGCCCGGCGGTTCGCCTGTGCCGACGCCGACCACTTCGACGCAACCGCCGGTTCAGCCGCCGGTGCAGCCACCGGTCCAACCGCCGGTGCAGTCGCCATCACCTGCGCAGGTCGTCGTGTCCGCGCACGACCCGCGCCGCGCGACGCTGTGGGGCATTGCCGGCGCGAACACGTCGACGCTGCTGTCCAAGGACGAGATCGTGGCCGATCGACAACGCGGAGGCGACGACGCGATCGTCCTCGATGCGCTGCAGCAGTTGTTCCAGGTCAATCCGCAGCGCGGCTTCCGGCCCGAGCTGATGGACGGTGTCGCGACCGCATTGCGCGGCGATCCGGACACGATCCAGCCGGGCTGGAAGATCACCGTCGAGGGTTAGGCGCCGTCGACCGACTGCGGCTGCGGCAAGCAGTCCTCGAGCAGGCGCAGCGGCGCCTCCGCATCGACCGGCGGCGTGCGCTTGGACAGCTCCTGCCAGCGGGCCGGGCCCAGCGCGGCCTGCAGTGCGCGCAGCGATGCGGACGCCGCGCCTTCTTCGGCCGGCGCGCGCAGCAGGCCAAAGCGCTCGCGCATCGCGCGCGACTGCGCGAGCGCGAGGCCGGCCTGCGGCAGCTGCCCGCGATGCTGCAGCAACCTCGCGCCTTCTTCGAGCACCGATGGCAGCAGGTAGTGGCGGATCTTCTGGTCGAGCTGGAGCAGCTGGCTGAAATAGCCCGCGGCCTCGTCCGGCGAACCGTCCAGCCAGCAGGCGCGCACCAGCCACAGCAGCGTGATGTCGGCCTGGTCGCCGCAACAGGCTTCGCGGTGGATGCGCAGGCTCTGGCCGAGCAACTCCCGGCCTTGGCTCGCGCGGCCGCGCAACACCGCTGCAGCGCCCTGCTGCTGGAGCGCGCAACCGGCGAGAAAGCTGTCGCCCACCCGCTTGTTGATCTCGAGCGCTTCGTCGATCGCGGCGACGCCGTCGTCGATGGGGCCGGTCAGCAGCATCAGCTCGCCGTAGTCGACCAGCACGCAGCCGAGCTTGCGCAGATCGTGCGAGGCGCGGGCGCGCACCACGGCCTGCGAGCACAGTTGGCGCGCCTTGGCGTAGTCGCCGCGCAAGCGCGCCAGCAACGAGAGGTTGAAGAGGATGCCGGCCGCCATTGCCGCGCTGACCGAGTCGATCTTCGCGAGCGCCTGTTCGAAGTGCCCATGCGCCTCGTCGTACTCGCCCTGGTGGCGCAGCAGCGTCCCGAGGCTGTTGCGGCAAGCCGTGATCGCGGCATCGCCGAGCGTGAGCGAATGCTGCAGTGCCTGGCGAAAGACCGACGTGCCCTGTTTCCAGCGCCCCATCATCGCGTGCAGGTGGCCGACCAGGCGCAATGAATCGACGACACGGCAGGCCAGGCCGTCGCGCCGCGCCTCTTTCAACGCGGCCAGCGCGTGCGGCATGGCTTCGACGTAGTAACCCAGGTTCAACAGCAACTCGGCGGCCGCGTACGACGCGCTCGCGACCGGTGCGCCGGCGCCGCTCGCGACCGGCATCGGCATGATGGCCTGCACCCAGCGCCGACCCTCGGCGCCGAAGCCGCGCATGGCCCAGAACGGCGCCAGCGCGGCGACGAAGCGATGCGCGATGGCGGCATCGTGCGCCGCGGCCCATGTGACGGCGACCTCGAAGTTGCCGTGCTCGGCCTCGAAGGTGGCGCAGGCCGCGTCGGCGTGGCCGGCGCTGCGCTCGCGCCCGATGCGCTCGGCCGCACCAACCCAGTGGCGCGCGAACTGCGCGCGGGCGCGGCTGTCGTCGGGGCTGCGCCGCAGTTGGTCGAGGGCGAATGCGCGCACTGTCTGCAGCATGCGGTAGCGGCGGCTCCCACTGTCGTTGTGCTCGGGCTCCGCGAGCGACATCAAGTGGTGTTCGAGCAGCAGCTCGAGCGCATCGGCCACCGTGTCGCCCTCGTCGTCGAAGACCTCACGGGCACTGGCGAGCGTTACGCCGCCGGCGAAGAGGCCGAGCCAGTTGAAGACGCGCTGCACGTCTGCGGGGAGCAGCTGGTAGCCCCACTGCAGCACGGCCTGCAGCGAGTGGTGGCGCTCCGGGCTGTCGCGCCGCCCGCGGTGCAGCAAGTCAAAGCTGCCTTCGAGCCGGCGCCGCAGCTCTTCGGTGCCGAACAGCTTCACGCGCGCGGCCGCGAGTTCGATGGCCAGCGGCAGGCCGTCGAGCCGATGGCACAGCGCGACGATCGACGCGGCGTTGACCTCGGTCAGCCGGAAATCGGCCTCGGCCGCCTGCGCGCGCTGCACGAACAACGCGACCGACGCGACCTGCTCGAGTTCGTGCAGCGGGCGCGGCTCGGTTGGCGGGAGCTGCAGCGGCGGCACGCTCAAGAGCGTTTCGCCGGCCACGTTCAGCGCGGCGCGGCTGGTGCACAGGATGTTGAGCCGGCCGCCCGCGGCGATCAAGCGCGAGACCAGCGGCGCGGCGCCCAGCAGGTGCTCGAAGTTGTCGAGCACCAGTAGCACGTGGTGGGTCGCGGCGTAGCCCTTGAGCAGCTCTTCCCAGGTGTTCGGGACCGTTTGCTTGAGGCCCAGCGCGCGCCCCAGTGCGCCCGCCACCGCCGGCGCGTCGATGATCTCGCTGAGCGACACGAAACAGGCGCCGTGTTCGAACTCGTCGCGCAGGTCGTTGGCGAGCCGGATTGCAAGCTGCGTCTTGCCCACGCCGGCCGGGCCGCCGAGCGTGACCAGGCGGTGGCCGGCGCGGAACAGGCGACCCGCGCGTTCGACCTCGTGCTCGCGGTCGATCAGCGGCTGCAGCAGGATGGGCGGCACGAAGCGGTGCTGGTGCCGCGGGCTGCCGATCGGCTGCGGGTCGGGCGATTCGGGTCGGGTTGCGATGCCCTCTTCAGACTCGTGTGCATGGCCCGGGGCGCCGAGCAGCGCCTCGCGCGTCTTGGGATCGGGCGCGACGCCCAGCTCGCTCGCCAGCGCTTCGCGACATTGGTCGTATTGACGTTGCGCCTCTTGCTGGCGGCCCGCGCGAACGAACAGCTCGATCAACTCGCGGTGGCTGCCTTCTTCGGTGGGCAGCGCGCGGGTGAGCCGCTGCAGCGTCGCGATCGCGGCCTCGTCCTGGCCGTGCCGGCGCTGCCGGCGCGACAGCTCGCGCAGCGCGCCGACATAGCGCTGCTCGAGGTGCTGGCGCGGCTGGGTGCTCCAGGGCTGGCCCTCGTCTTGCGGCAGCAGCGGCCCTTCGTAGAGCGCGATCGCCTCGGTCAGCTCGGCGGTGGACGCGTCGTCCACCATGCCGATGTCGAGCAGGCGCTCGAAGTGATCGATGTCGATCCAGATCTCGGCATCCGGGTTCAGGCCGATCATATCGCCGGCTGCCGCGATGTAGCGCGATTCGGCGCGCGTCGCGCGACCGGGCTCGAGGGCCTTGCGCAACACGTACAGCGCATTGTTCAGCCGGCTCTCCGGCTTGGCTGCGGTCTCGACCTGCAGCCACAGCGCATCGTTGATCCGGTGGCGCGCCGCGTGGTGGCCGACCTGGACCGAGAGCAGTTTCAACAGCTGTGCTGCATCCTTGCGTGGCCAGCGATCGATCGTGACGCCGTCAATTCGAACGCTGAATTTGCCTAGCAACTCGACCTTGAGCATGGGGGCGGAAGGGGTGACTCATTTCTAGATGTTTCGACGCGCACGCTGCGGTCGCCATGCCCACAGAGGCAGGTGCGACCCACTCTAGCGCAACGGCGTGATGGCTGCGATTCAATGCGATTCGTCTGCGACTGCCCGCATCTCAAATCGAGCGCACTGGAGGCTTCGATCGATCATGCAACCCCACACGAGACCGGTGCACGAGACACCCGCTGCCACGTCGTCGACCGTCGATGGCGTCTTTCTCTACGACGAGCCCTACCTCATGCCCACCGGACAGGTGCCGGAGTCGGTGCTCGGCCTGGAGCTGATGGCGTCGCTGCACCGAGCCACCTGCGCGTCCGAGCGGGAACGCGCGGTGTGGGCCGAGTTGCGAGCGATCGGCGTGGACTGGCTGGAGTACGGCAAGGTGCAGTGGCGCGGTGGCCGCGTCGAACCGATGTCGTTTCTGCGCACCTACAGCCCGCCGACCTGGAGCGCGGCCTACTGCGCCAATCGCTTCTGGGAAACCGACAGCCGGCTGCGGCCCGAAGCGTGTGCCGGCGTGCCGTGCCTCTGGACCGTCGACGAGGAAATGGGCCGCCTCGGCCACTCGCCCGCGCCGGGCTCGACGGCACATCGAATGTTCGGCACGCTTGCCGCATGCGGGGTCGGCAGTGGCATGACCGTCTGCCTGGCTGCGCTCGCATCGGGGCAGGGCGCGGTGATGCACTTTCTCTCTAGGCGGGCCGACCTGCACTGGGCCACCAAGGACGCCCTGGCCGCCGCCTTGCTGCTCGGCGTGTGTCTCAACGAGTTCATCTCGAAACACACCTTGCCGGTGTCGGTGAAAAGCCTCGCGGCCGGCATGTCGGCGTTGCAGGCGCGCATCGCCCACTGCGTGCTGCGCGGTCTCAGCGACAAGGAGGTGGCGCGATCACTGGCGCTGAGCCAGTACACGGTCGACTACCACCTGCGCGCGCTGCGGCACCGGTTCAAGGTGCGCAACCGGGTTCAGCTGGCCCAGGCCATCGGCGGCAGCGAAGTGTCGCTGCGGACGTGATTCGATTCAGGGTGGCGCTCGGGCTCGGTCGCCACCGCCTCGTCGGTCAAGATAGATAGGCTGGGGACGATGATGGGGTCGGCCGACTTGCGAACCGGCAGCACGGCGTCGACGGGCCGGGAAGGCGCACGGCCTTGAGCAGCCACGTAGGCGAACGCGTCGGTTCTTCGTGAAGACGCCCACGCTTCGCGGGTGATCTGGAATTCTTGCAATTCCACTTCAGTCCCGGACTCGCCTTGCCGAAGTACGAGGGACGCGGGCGAGAGCCCGCAAAGCTCCAGAATTCTGCATGACCCGCGGTTGTCGGGTGCAGCGGCGCCAACGAGAGTGGATATGTCAGACAGGGAAAAAGCCGCATTGACGCAAGCTGCCGTGAGCTCGAGGCTGAATCGCCCTTGCCAGAACTTGTCGTGCGTCCAGAGCCCCATCTCGACGAGCTTCGGGTCGAGGGCATGCTTTTGAAAACGATACAGGGACACCCATTCGCCGGTCGCCTTGACCACGGCGGAGAGTGCCGACAGGCGCCCGCTGCGTGCAGAGTCGATGATGGCGTCCACGCGATCGAGGACCCGTGCCTCGTCCTCGGGCTGGTCCCACATTAGGTGTTTGTTGAACAAGGGATTCCGGGTAGCCTGAAACAAGGGCCAGGCATCAGAGAGGGCGACCGGGCGAAGTGCAAGTCTTGGACTGTGAACACGTTCGAGCGCCTCGGTCAACGCATGAAAATCGATCGTCATTGAATGGCCCTTCAAGGCCGGCGCGATCCAGGTTGAGTTGTCGCGCCGTGCGGTATTTGGCATATCGACCGTCCAGCAAGCGTGCTGAATTCACAAGTCGTAAGCGCGTGAGGGTAATTGTAAGCAACTGTTTTCCGTCGAGATTCTAAGGAAAGAAAGTATGTTCGCCACGACACACGAGACGGTGATTGGGACGGTTGACGCCGGCGATCTCGCGGGCCTGTTGGCGGAAGCCGGCGAGGCGGTGACCTATGTCGATCAAAACTGGGTGGTCCAGTTTTGCAACGACGTCTACCTCAACAACATCGGCATGAGCCGGCGCGATGTCATCGGGCGCACGCCGTTCGACTTCGTGCCGCTGTTCAAGCGCTCGATCTTCTACGAAGCATTCGAGACCTGCCGCCTGACGCGCAAGCCGATGAGCCGCATCGGCTTTTCGACGGTTCTGAACCGTTGGCTGATGGTGCGTGTCTTCCCGGTCGGCAACGGCACGCTGATGCTGGCCAACGACGCCTCCGAGAGCGTGGTCAAGCAATACCAGCTCGCACAAAAGGCGCTGCGCGATCCCCTGACAGGGCTCGGCAACAAGCTGGAGATGGAGCAGCATGTGTCGCAGCTCCTGAAAAGAGAGGAGCTGTTCTCCGTCATCGTCGTCGGGCTGGACCGCTTCAAGGACGTCAACGACACGCATGGCTACGCGCTCGGCGACATGGTGCTGCTTGAAGTGGTGTCGACGATCCAGAGCGCCACGGTCGCCGGCGAAACACTCTATCGGTTCAGCGGCGACGAGTTCGCCATCGTTCGAGAGGGCGAAGCAGACGGCGCCACGGAACGTGCGCGGGCACTGACCGGCGCGGTGAAGCGGCCGATCGCGCTGGCCGGCGTGCGAGTGGTGCTGGCCGCGAGCGCGGGCACCATCGAGTGCCCGAGGAACGGCGAAGACTTCGAGCTGATCGTGAAGCGCGCCGGGCTCGCCCTGCGCGAGGCCAAGAAGGGCGCGCGCGACGGCGTCGCCGCCTACCGGACCGAAATGGAACTGGCGACGCAGCTCCGCGCTGTTCTTGAAAACGAGCTCCGGACCGCATTGGACGGAAATCAGTTCACACTGATGATTCAACCGAAAGTGTCCCTGGCGACCGGCGGCGTGGTCGGCGGCGAGGCCTTGATTCGCTGGGCCCACCCGAAGCGCGGCATGCTCGCGCCGGGCGTCTTCCTCGACATTGCACAAGACATCGGCGCGATGGTCGCGCTGGACCAGTGGGTGCTGAGGCAGGCGCTGCGCTACTGCGCCGAGCTCGGCTCGAAAGGTCTGCGAGTCCCGATCAGCATCAACCTGTCCGTCGACTCGCTGGGCGACATGTACCTCGCCGATCGCGTCGGCGCGGCGTTGGCCGAAGCCAAGGTGGAGCCCGGGCTGCTGGAGGTCGAGATCCCTGAAGGGGCCTTGATGCACGACGTGAACGTGAGCGGAAAGGTGCTGGCGCAGCTCCACGACATGGGCGTGCTGATCAGCATCGACGACTTCGGCACCGGTTATTCGTCGTTCGCCTACCTCGCCCAGTTCCCGGTCAATGCGTTGAAGATCGACCGGTCCTTCATGAGCGAACTTGGGCAGAGCGAGACGAGCCGAAGAATCGTGCGCGGCATGATCCGGCTGGCGCACTCGCTGTCCCTCGAGGTGATTGCCGAAGGCGCGGAAACCGAAGAGCAACTCGCGATCCTGAAGAAGATGAAGTGCGATTCGGTGCAGGGCTATGTGCTGGCCAAACCGATGCCGATACGGGACTTCGAGACCTTCGTGCGTGGCAACCCGGCGCGCGAGCGCCCGAACGCGCTGGCCATTTAGCGGGTTGCCGGGGCGGCGTCAGCCGCCGCTCAGAACTGACGCTCAGAACTGACGCTTAGAACTGACGCTTAGAACTGACGCTTAGAACTGATACTGCGTCCGCAGCCGAAACGTCACGCGCGACGATGCCGACGTGAGCCCTGCCAGCACCGCGGCATCGAGCCGCAGCACGCCATCGCCGCGGGTGGGCCACTTGGCGAAGACGGCCGGCCCGAGGCTGTGCTCTTGCTCCGATGCGCCCGACCAGTGCTGCCAGGGCCCGACGCTGCCGAAGCCCTGCAGCCCCCACTCGAGCCGCGGTCGCAGCAGACTCTTCACCTGCCACTGGTAGCCGAGGACAGCCGGCCCCGCGGTCTCGGAGCGCACGTTCTTTTGAAGCCAGAGGTTCAGGTTCGCCTGCGCATGCGATGTGTCGAGCTGAAAGGTCGGGCCCCAAGTGATCTCGTAGCCCTCGCTGCGGTCGCGTGGGCGTTCAATCTCGAGGTAGAGCCCGACGCTCACCGGCGAGGATGCTGGCGCGATGAGGCTGACGTGGTTGACCCACGAGACCGCGTCGAAGGTCATGGCCTCGCCGGGTTCGCGGTACCAGCCGCCATACGCCGCGGTGAACCAGCGCGATGTCGGACTCCAGGCCAGCGCCAACGAATGCGCCTGCTCGTCGGAGCCGTCGCGGTACTTCTCGACGCCGTACGCGTACTGGACGACAAGCGTGCCCTCGTCGGCGTAGGGCTGAAAGACAAAGGCGTCGGGGCCGGCGCGTGCCGGCGCGCTCGCGCCGACCGCCGCAAGGGCGACGCAGCAACGCAGCAGGAACGGCCGGAACAGTGGGAAGCGGATCACCCCTCGTTCATCGGCGCCGCCGTGAACAAACTTGAGGCGCGTTCCTCTTGCGTGATGGGTGACATAGACTGCGCGGCATCGGGACGATGTCTACCTGACGGGATCAACAAAGATGAGCGGGACCATTCACTACACAGCGGTGCGCGGCAGCGGTCGAGTGGGGCACCAGCAGGTGCATGTCGGCGCCAAGGCGGTCGGCGAGATCTGGCGCGAGGCGGTGAACATCCCCAAGAGCAAGGCGCGAAACCCGATGAAGTGGCGATGGTTCGCGCGCGCCGAGAACGACGAGACCGTGCTCGGGCGCGGCACGCGGCTGGCGCTGCTGCGCGGGGCCGGCTTCACGAGCAAGAACAAGGCGACCGAGGCGCTGCTTTCCAGGTCCACCGACCTGAAGCGCCGCTGACGGAAGCGGCTGCCGGGCTGCGTTCGGCAGCCCGTCTTGCGCGGCACGGCTTGTGTTGGCGGGTTTCGGGGCCAGATGGGCTTCACCGTCGACCGCCGGATTCGCATCCATGTCCTTGCTGCCCCTGCTGTTCATCTCGTCGCTGCTGCACGCCTATGTCGCTGCGCGCATCGCGCCCGACCTGCCCGGCGGGCTCTGGCCGGCACTGTTCATTGCGCTCGTGCTCGCCTCGGCACTGTTGATGCCGATGGGTCTGCTGGCGCGCCGCGTGCGCAGCCAGCCGCTGTCGGACCGGCTCGCCTGGGCCGGGTCGCTGGCGATGGGGCTGTTCTCGTCGCTGTTCGTGCTGACGCTGGCGCGCGAAGCCGTGCTGCTGCTGGCGTGGCTGGTCAACTGGCCCGGCGTCGCGAGCGCGACGGCTGTCGCCGTGCCGCTGCTGGCGCTGGCGATCACGGCGTGGGGCTTCGTGAACGCGCGCCGCACTGCGGCGGTCGTCGCGGTGGACGTGCCGATCACCGACCTGCCCGCGGCCTTGCACGGCTTCACGATCGCGCAGATCAGCGACATCCATGTCGGCCCGACCATCAAACACGCCTATCTGCGCCGCATCGTCGAGGCCGTCAACGCGCTCGGGGCCGACATGGTCGCGGTGACCGGCGACCTCGTCGACGGGTCGGTGCGCGAGCTCGGCGTGCATGTCGCGCCGCTGGCCGGGCTGGCGTCGCGCCACGGCACCTTCTTCGTCACCGGCAACCACGAGTACTACTCCGGCGCACCGGCCTGGGTGGCCGAACTGCGGCGCCTGGGCCTGCGCGTGCTGATGAACGAACACGTGGTGCTCGAGCATGGCACGGCGTCGCTGATCATCGCCGGCGTGACCGACCACAGCGCACATCACTTCGACCCGGCGCAGCGCAGCGACCCGGTGGCCGCGATCGCCGGCGCGCCCGCCCATGCGCGGGTGCGCGTGCTGCTGGCGCACCAGCCGCGCAGCGCCGATGGCGCCGAGCAAGCGGGCTTTCATCTGCAGCTCTCGGGCCACACGCACGGCGGCCAGTTCCTGCCGTGGAACCTGTTCGTGCGCCTGCAGCAGCCGTTCACCGCCGGGCTGCACCGGCTGCGCCGCCTGTGGGTCTACACCAGCCGTGGCACCGGCTATTGGGGGCCGCCGAAGCGCTTCGGCGCGCCGTCGGAGATCACGCACCTGAGGCTGGTGCCCGCCGGGGTCTGAGGCCCGAACCCGGGCTGCGGTGCAGTCGTTGCGCCGCCATACAATCGACAGGTTATGCCGCTGGCGTCGTGCCCGGCTCCACCAAGGAATTCAACGTGTTCATTTCCGAAGCTCATGCGCAGGCCGCACCCACGGCTGGCGCGACCGATTCGCCCTTCGGCAGCCTGGGCAGCATGCTGCCGCTGGTGCTGATGTTCGTGGTCCTGTACTTCGTGATGATCCGCCCGCAGATGAAGCGCCAGAAAGAAGCCAAGGCGATGATCGATGCGCTCGCGAAGGGCGACGAGGTCATCACCACCGGCGGCATGCTGGGCAAGATCTCGAAGATCGGCGAGAGCTACCTGACGGTCGAGATCGCCTCCGGCGTCGAGATCCAGGTGCAGCGCGGTGCGGTCGTGCAGGTGCTGCCCAAGGGCACCGTCGGCACCAAGTAAAAAGAGCTCGATGCGTGGCGCTTCGGTGTCCCGAGGCGCTGCCCTAGGAACGACCTGATGAATCGCTACCCCGCCTGGAAATACGCGCTCCTCGTGATCGCGCTGCTCGTTGGACTGGTCTATACCCTGCCCAACTTCTTCGGCGAAGCGCCCGCCGTGCAGGTCAGCAGCGGCAAGGCCACGCTGAAGCTCGACGCGACGATGGCGCCGCGCATCGAGCAGGTGCTCAAGCAGGCCGCGTTGAACCCCGACTTCGTGCAGTTCGAGGGCAACTCGGTGAAGGCGCGCTTCGCTGACCTCGACGCGCAGCGCAAGGCCAAGGACGCGATCAACGCCGCGCTCAACCCCGACCCGGCCAACCCGAGCTACATCGTCGCGCTGAACCTGCTGTCGCGCTCGCCGGCGTGGCTCACGTCGGTGCGCGCGCTGCCGATGTTCCTCGGCCTCGACCTGCGCGGTGGCGTCTACTTTCTGATGCAGGTCGACATGAAGTCGGCGCTGACCAAGAAGGCCGAGGCGCTGACCGGCGACATCCGCACGCTGCTGCGCGACAAGAACCTGCGCCACGCCGGCATCACGCGCGACGGCAACACGGTCGACGTGCGCTTCCGCGACCGCGAGACCGTGAACGCCGCGCGCGCGCTGCTGCAGGAGCAGTTGCCCGATCTGCAGTGGCTCGAGACGCCCGACGGCACCGACATCAAGCTCAGCGGCAGCCTCAAGCCCGAGGCCGCGAAGAAGGTGCAGGACACCGCGATCACGCAAAACATCACGACGCTGCACAACCGCGTCAACGAGCTCGGCGTGGCCGAGCCGGTGATCCAGCAGCAAGGGCCGGACCGCGTCGTCGTGCAGTTGCCCGGCGTGCAGGACACGGCCAAGGCCAAGGACATCATCGGCCGCACCGCGACGCTCGAGCTGCGCATGGTCGACGACAGCGCCGAGGCCATCGCGGCGGCCACCGGCTCAGGCCCGGTGCCGTTCGGCACCGAGCGCTACGTCGAGCGCACCGGCGGCCCGCTGATCGTGAAGCGCCAGGTCGTGCTGACCGGCGACAACCTGACCGATGCGCAGCCCGCCTTCGACGGCCAGACGCACGAGCCGGTGGTCAGCCTCACGCTCGACGCGAACGGCGCCCGCATGATGAAAGACGTCTCGCGCGACAACATCGGCAAGCGCCTGGCGATCCTGCTGTTCGAGAAGGGCAAGGGCGAGGTCGTGACCGCGCCGGTGATCCGCAGCGAGCTCGGCTCGCACTTCCAGATCTCCGGGCGCATGACGGCGGCCGAGTCGAACGACACCGCGCTGCTGCTGCGCGCCGGCTCGCTCGCTGCGCCGATGGACATCATCGAAGAGAAGACCATCGGCCCGAGCCTGGGCGCCGAGAACATCACGAAGGGCTTTCACAGCGTGCTGTTCGGCTTCGCGGCGATCGCGGTCTTCATGTGCATCTACTACCAGTTGTTCGGCATCGTCTCGACGCTGGCGCTGGGCTTCAACCTGCTGCTGCTGCTCGCGGTGCTGTCGATGCTGCAGGCGACGCTGTCGTTGCCGGGCATCGCGGCGATCGCGCTGACGCTGGGCATGGCGATCGACTCGAACGTGCTGATCAACGAGCGCGTGCGCGAAGAGCTGCGCGCCGGCGCGTCGCCGCAGGTCGCGATCCACACCGGCTACGAGCGCGCGTTCGCGACGATTCTCGATTCGAACGTCACGACGCTGATCGCGGGCCTGGCGCTGCTCGCGTTCGGCTCGGGGCCGGTGAAGGGTTTCGCGGTCGTGCACTGTCTGGGCATCATCACCTCGATGTTCTCGTCGGTGGTGTTCTCGCGCGGGCTGGTGAACCTCTGGTACGGCCGTCAGAAGAAGCTCAAGGGCGTGGCGATCGGCCAGGTCTGGAAGCCGCAGGCCGATGTGCCTGCGGTCAAGACCTGATCGTCGCGTAACGCACAAGGACAAGACAGCATGGAGTTTTTCAGATTCAGGCGCGACATCCCGTTCATGCGGCATGCGCTGGTGTTCAACATCGTCTCGGCCGTGACCTTCCTCGCCGCGGTGTTCTTTCTGGTCGCGCGCGGGCTGCACTTCTCGATCGAGTTCACCGGCGGCATCAACATGCAGGTCAGCTATGCGCAGACCGCCGATGTCGAGAAGATCCGTGGCAACGTCGAGAAGCTCAATTTCGGCGAAGTCCAGGTGCAGAACTTCGGCAGCTCGCGCGACGTGATCATCCGGTTGCCGGTGGCCAAGGGCGTGAAGCAGACCGAAGTCGTGGCCAGCGTGTTCGACTCGCTGTGCAAGGCCGAGAACGGTACCGTCAGCACGAAGGAAGTGCGCAGCGACAAGGGCGAGGTGTCCACGCGCCCAGTGTGCTCGGCCGGTGCGCAGGAGCCGCTCAGCCAGCAAAGCGTCGAGTTCGTCGGCCCGCAGGTGGGCAGCGAGCTGGCGATCAACGGCGCGTACGCGCTGGCCGCGGTGGTGATCGGCATCATGGTCTACCTCGCGGTCCGCTTCGAATGGAAGTTCGCGGTCGCCGCCATCATCGCCAACCTGCACGACGTGGTGATCATCCTCGGCTTCTTCGCGTTCTTCCAGTGGGAGTTCAACCTCACGGTGCTCGCCGCGGTGCTCGCGGTGCTGGGCTACTCGGTGAACGAGTCGGTCGTCATCTTCGACCGGATCCGCGAGGCGTTCCGGCGCTTTCGCAAGATGAACACGCATGAGGTCATCGACCACGCGATCACCAGCACGATGAGCCGCACGATCATCACGCACGGCTGCACGCAGATGATGGTGTTGTCGATGCTGATCTTCGGCGGGCCGACGCTGCACGGCTTCGCGGTGGCGCTGACGATCGGCATTTTGTTCGGCATCTACTCGTCCGTGTTCGTCGCAGCGGCGATCGCGATGTGGCTGGGCGTCAAGCGTGAAGACCTGATCAAGGCCGGGCCTGCCAAGGACCTCGATCCGGACGACCCGAATGCTGGAGCAGTGGTGTAGAGTCGCCGCATACATCCCCTTCATCCAGGACACGACTCCACCACATGCCGACACCCGCCAACTCGACGGCATTGGCTCAGCAGGCAAGGCAGTCCTATGTTGAGGGGCTGCTCGCCGGTCTGCCCGCGGTGGTTCAGGCCGTCGACCAAGGGGCGCGTATCCTGGTGAGCCAGGTGGCCGAGCCGATGGTGGCGATGAAGCGGCGCGAGCTCGTGCCGGAGCTCCAAAAGGCCGGGCAGTTCTGGCTGCAAGGCATGATCTCGATGCTGCGTGGCGCGCGCATCACCGGCATCGTGTCCGCCACGCGCCCCGGCGATCTGCCGATGCCGGCGAGCCGCAGCGCCAAGCTCAGCCTGGTCGACGACGACACCATCGAGCACGAGATCATCAGCTCGCGCCTGGCGCTGGCAATGATGGACCGCGCGTCGTGGGAGTTCACCGATCTGCGCTCGCGCATGACGGTGCTCGAAGGGCGCGACGAGCTCGACACCAACGATGCACTGCGCCCGCATGTGTTCGCGCGCATCATCACCGCGTCGTGGCGCGCGGCCGGCCTCAGCCTCGACACATGGCGGCAGCTGCAGAACGTGCTGCATGAAGAATTCGCCCACTTCTCCGAAGAGGGTTACCACGAGACGAATCGCTACCTGCTCGAGCGGCAGGTGCTGCCCGAGGTCGACCTGCGGCCGTTCATCCGGCGCTCGCGCAACTCCGCGCTCGGCGGTGCGGGTGGCTACAGCACATCGAGTCAGGGAACCGGCGGCTTCTCGCCGTCGCGCAGCGGCACCGGCGCGGGCACCACCGGCCACGGTCGCGAGGTCGGCGAAGAGACGCGCCTGATGACGCGCGTCGCGGGTCTGTCGCGCGGCGTCGATCATGCCGAGGCGGTGCTGGGCCGGCTCAACCGGCTGATCGGCCGGCAGCTGCCGGGCTTTGGGGCTACCGAGCACGACCGGCCGGTCGCAGCGTCACCGCGTTTGAAGAGTGCGATCAACGAGGCGCAGCAAGGGATCGCGCACCGCCTGGCGCCGGCCGGCGATGTGCGCACCGTGGCCGGCGCGCATGTCAGCACGCCCGCGCTGCTCGAAGAACTGAACCAGCGCCGGCAGGCGCTCAAGCAAGCCGCCAGCACGCCGGTGGAGCGCGCGACGATCGAGATCGTCGCGCTGCTGTTCCAGAGCATCCTGACCGAAGAGCGCATCCCGACCGCGGTGCGGGTCTGGTTCGCGCGTCTGCAGATGCCGGTGCTGCGCGTGGCCGTGAGCGAGCCCGATTTCTTCGCGACGATCGATCACCCGGCGCGGCGCCTGATCGACCGGATGGGCTCGTGCGTGATGGGTTTCGATGCGACCAGCCGCGCCATCGGCGACATCCTCGAGAAAGAAATCAAGCGCGTCGTGCAGGTCGTCGAGGCCTACCCCGATACCGGCCGGCGCGTGTTCCAGACCGTGCTGGTCGAGTTCGAAAAGTTCCTCGAGCACTACTTCAAGAACGAGAACGAGGCCTCGCGCAAGGGCGTGTCGCTGGCGCAGCAGGTCGAGCAGCGCGAGACGCTGGCGATCCAGTACACGATCGAGTTGCGCAAGATGCTCAACGAGGTGCCGGTGCAAGAGGGCGTGCGCGAGTTCCTGTTCCATGTGTGGGCCGACGTGCTCGCGATGACGGCGGTCAAGGCCGGCAACCAGAGCGACGCCACCAAAGACATGAAGCGCGCCGCCGCCGACCTGATCTGGTCGGCCAGCGCCAAGGTCTCGCGCGAAGAGCGCGCCGAGGTCATCCGCCGCTTGCCGCCGCTGCTCAAGACCTTGCGCGAAGGCATGGTGAACGCCGGCGTGCCGGCCGACAAGCAGGACGAGCACATCCAGCGCCTGAACAACTCGCTTGCCGCAGCGTTCACCGCCAAAGCGGCGGCGATCCCGCACGAGCGCCTCGAAGAACTGATGGCGCGCCTCGAGACGCTGGAAGAGCTGCTGCCCGACTCGGCCGACCTCGAGATCGACGAGTCGATGGTCCACGACCTGTCGGGGCATGAAAGCTCCGAACTCGAGGTCGTCGCCGAAGGCGGTTCGATGCCGACGCCGGCCATGTTGGCCTGGGCGCGCGAGCTGCAGGTCGGCAGCTGGTACATGCTGGACTACCGCAACCGCAACGAGGCGGTGCAACTCGCCTGGCAGGGCATGCGCCGGCAGCTGACGCTGTTCGTCTCGCCGCAAGGGCGCGGCGTGTTGTTCCAGCAGAACCGGCTGGCGGCGTTCCTGCAGGCCGGCCTGCTCGTGCCGGCACAAGAAGAGTCATTGACGGTGCGCGCGACGCGCAGCGCGATGGCCAAGCTGGATGGCGACCCGTCGAGGCTGTTGAATTAAAGGGGCGGCTGGTGCCGCACCCCATCAATGGATCAGGCGGTCTTCCTCGTCGACGAACAGTTCGTCGAGGATCAGCGCATCGGGCTCTTCGCCGAGGCTCCAGAACACCATCAGCACGATGATCTTCAGGTCTTCGAGGTCGAGCGGGCCGCCGGGGATTGCGCTGGCACGGTCGATCACCATTTCGCGCATCGGGGGTGGCAGCACGCCGGCGGACTCGAGGAAGCTGATGAAGCCGATCGAGGCCTCGCCCAGATGCTCTTGCTCGGCCGGGGAATAGACCCGCAGGCTGCTGACCGACTGCTCGCCGACATACGACTGCGCGGCAGTGGCCACGCCGTCCAGCCAGGTGAGCGCTTCCTGGATTTCGTCCGACTCGAACCCCACCGACGACAGCTTGCGGGTGAGCTGGTCGTGGTCCGGGCAGGCATCGGGCCGCCAGTAGTTTTCGTACAGGTACACGAGCACTTCGAACATGAATCCACTATACCGCAGCGGCCTCAACCACGAGGCAGGCGCTGAAACAATTGGCCCGGCAAGCGTGCGACTTGCCCGTCCAGCTCGAGGTCGAGTAGGCGCACGCTCAGCTCTGCCGTGGATGAGCCCGTGCGGGCGACAAGGGCATCGAGCGTGACCGGGTCGAAGCCAAGGGCCGCGAGCAAGGGATCGTCGGCATCTGGCGCCTCGGCCGAAGCCATCGCGGCAGCGCTCACCGCACTCGGCCAGCGCAATTCTTCAAGGATGTCCTGCGCAGTCTCGACCAGCTTGGCGCCTTGCTTGATCAATGCGTGGCAGCCGCGCGACTGCGGTGAATGAATCGAGCCGGGGATCGCGAACACGTCGCGCCCGGCCTCGTTCGCCATCCGCGCGGTGATCAGCGAGCCCGACTGCACCGCGGCCTCGACTACCAGCGTGCCGCGTGCCAGGCCGGCAATGATGCGATTGCGCAGCGGGAAGTTGACCGGCAGCGGTGGCATTCCAAGCGAGTACTCGCTCACGATCAGCCCCTTTTGGGCAATGCGATGTGCGAGGCTCAGGTTGCGCCGGGGATAGACGCGGTCCAGGCCGGTGCCGACCACCGCGATGGTGCTGGCCTCGCCTTCCAAGCCACCGGCGTGAGCCGCCGCGTCGACGCCCATGGCCAGCCCTGACACGACGGTCAATCCGCCCTGGCTCAGGTGGCTGGCGAAGGCGCGCGCGTTGTCGCTGCCCTGCGGTGTCGGGCTGCGGCTGCCGACGATGGCGACGGCTTGCGCCTGCAACAGCTCGAACCGGCCCTGCGCGTAGAGCAGCAGTGGCGGGTCGGCGGTGTCGATCAGCGCAGCGGGGTAGCGTGGGTCGCCGAGCGTGATGACATCGCGCGGCTCGGCTGCATCGGTGGCGGCGAGCCAGGCCCGCGTTGTTGCAATCAGCGCATCCAGCGATTCAGGAGGTGTCGCCAGGACTTCGGCTTGTGCGCGACCGACCACCTCGCGGCGTGCGGCCGACGTGGCCTCGATCACGGCCTGCGGCGAGCCGAAGGCCGCCAGCAGCTTGCGCGCCGATTCGCGACCGAGTTGCGGCGTTTCGGTCAGGCGCAGCCATGCGCCGAGTTCGCGGCTATCGATCATGCGGCGGAAGGAAGCACCGGGCTCGGCCCGGCCGCTTCATTCAATCAAGGCTGCGTGAAGCGGTCGCCGGCTTGCACCGGTTCCTTCACCGACAGGATCAGCGCGTACGACATGCGGTCGAACACGCGGAACACGAACAGCAGGCCATGCCGCTCATCGGGCAGCTTGATGGTCGGCTTGCTGGGGTCGGTGCTGTCGGTGACGTGTTCGCCGTTGCTTAGCAAGGCCAGCACGTGACCGCGCTCCATCCCCTGGTTCGAGCCGCGATTGAGCGCGACGATCTGGTTCTGCCCGGCGGTCAGCCCGTCGCCGTAGATCGACACGATCTGGCCGTCCATCGGGCCTTGCGGCGCATGCGGCGAATAGTTGGTGAATTCGCGCGACGGCACCAGCGCCAGCCGGTCGCCGACGCCGGCTTCCTGCTTGATGCTGGTGACGGTGAAGGTGGCCGGCACGATTTCGGACTTGCCGTTCGCATCGACCCGGGTTTCGCCTTGGCGGGTGTATTCCGCCGCGCCCACGTAGGCGGCTTCGTAGCCAAGCACCTCGCGCGTGGTCGGGTCGAGCAGCGGCTTGGGTTCGCGGAAGATGCGGTACTCGTTGCCGCTCAGGTCGCCGCGCACATAGGCGAGGTCGCCGCGCGACAGCAGGGCGCGCCCGGCCTGCGTGGCGACGATGCGCGGCGATTTCTCGAGCTCGTTGGTCTGGAAGATCACCGCCTCGGTGAGGAAGGGCTCGATCAGGTTGAATGGGATCGAGGCCAGCGCATCGTTGCCCAGGCCGGACGCGCGGACGCGCGGCGAGAGCTTGCCCGAGCCGTCCGGCCCCACTTGCTGGCCCATGCGCAAACGCGCGCGGCCGCCGGTCTTGTCGAGGTAAAGCACCTGGCCCGGGTAGATCAGGTGCGGGTTGCGGACCTGCTCCAGGTTCATGCCCCAAAGCTCGGGCCAGCGCCACGGGCTCTTCAGGAACAGCTTGGAGATCGCCCACAGCGTGTCGTGCGACTTCACGGTGTACGAATCGGGTGCGTTCGGGGCCAGCTCGGACAGCGGTACGCCGTTCTGGGCGACCTTCTGCGCGGTGCCGCGCTGCTGCGTGGTGATCGGGAAATCGGCCGCCTGCACCGCGAGCGAGCAGCCGAGGGCGCCGATCACGGCCAAGCCGGTGATGCCCGCGACGCTGTGGGACAAGGCATTGATGGCCCGGCGCATGTGAAAAACGGATCGATCACGACGGGTCATGTGGAAATCTTTCGGAGGACACACTTGCCTTTTCGGCTCATGCGATGGGGTTACTGAGCCAAATGCGCCGGGCCGGCCGCTTTCGGCGAAAATCCTCAATCAGTTTCACAGATTCTGCCCCTAAACCCTTGATATCGCAACGAAAGTGACCCGGCAGCCGGCCGCGTGTGACGCCTGTCACAGCCGCGGCCGTTGCGTCGGCTCCACATTTTTGGCGTTGCGTCCGTTCCACACCGCACGCGGCGCCCGTGCCGCGACGCGTTCCAATCCATGACCATGGCCAAGCTCCCAATCCTGCGTTACCCCGACCCGCGCCTGCACACCGTCGCCAAGCCTGTGGCCGAGGTCGATGCCCGCATCCGCCAGCTCATCGCCGACATGCTGGAAAGCATGTACGCCGCCGACGGAGTGGGCCTCGCGGCCACCCAGGTCGACGTGCACGAGCGCGTGATCGTGATCGACACGTCCGAGGCGCGCGATGACCCGCGGGTGCTGATCAACCCCGAGATCGTGGCGCGCAGCGACGAGATGACGTTCGCCGACGAGGGCTGCCTCTCGGTGCCGCTCATCTACGACAAGGTGCAGCGCCACGCGAAGGTGACGGTGCGCTCGCTGGACCGCGATGGCACCCCGCAGGAATTCGAGGCCGAGGGCCTGCTGTCGATCTGCGTGCAGCACGAGATGGATCACCTGGTGGGCAAGGTCTTCGTCGAGTACCTGAGCCAGCTCAAGCGCGACCGCATCAAGACCAAGATGCTCAAGAAGGCGCGCGAAGAAGAGCGCGAATGAACGTCGCATTCGCCGGTACGCCCGAGTTCGCTCAGGTCGCGCTGGCGGCGCTGCACGACGCCGGTTTTCGCATCCCGCTGGTGCTGACCCAGCCGGATCGTCCGGCCGGGCGCGGCATGAAGTTGCATGCCTCGCCGGTGAAAGCCTTCGCGCACGCGCACGGCTTCCCGGTCGCGCAGCCGCGCAGCTTGCGGCTGGACGGCAAATTCCCCGATGACGCCGCGCTCGGTCGGGCCGCGCTCGAAGCCGCCCGGCCGGACGTGTTGGTCGTCGCCGCGTACGGCCTGATCCTGCCGCAATGGGTGCTGGATCTGCCGCGCCTGGGCTGCCTGAACATCCATGCCTCGCTGCTGCCGCGCTGGCGCGGCGCCGCGCCCATCCACCGCGCGATCGAGGCGGGCGATGCGCGCACCGGGATCACCGTCATGCAAATGGACGCCGGCCTGGACACCGGCGACATGCTGTTGATGGAGTCGATCGACATCGCCGCAGACGACACCACCGCGAGCCTGCACGACGGGCTGGCGGCGCTCGGCGGCCGGATGATCGTCGAAGCGCTCGAGCTGGCGGCCTGCGGCGGCCTGGTGCGCCGAGCGCAGCCGCTCGACGGCGTCACCTACGCCCACAAGATCGAGAAGGCCGAGGCCGCGATCGACTGGCGCGAATCTGCCGCGGTCATCGAGCGCCGCCTGCGCGCGTTCGACCCGTTTCCCGGCGCCAGCGGGGTGCTGGCCGGCGAGACGATCAAGTGCTGGCGCGGCACGGTGGTTGTCGGTCGCCGTGGCGCGGCGGGCGAGGTGCTCGCGGTCGACGACAACGGCATCACGGTCGCCTGCGGCGACGGCGCACTGCGCTTGACGGAACTGCAGCGCGCCGGCGGCAAGCGCCTGGCCGCTGCCGTGTTCCTGCAAGGCAACAAGACGATCGCGCCGGGCATGGTGTTCGATCCGCACGGCCCTCATTGAACTGTCGGGCCCGGCCCGCATCTGAGGGTTTCCACCGCAACTCGGAGACCCGTCGATGTTCAACCTGATGAAGACCGCCATCCTGATGGCCGCGATCACCGCGCTGTTCATGGCGATCGGCTCGGTGCTGGGCGGTCAGCAGGGCATGATGCTGGCGCTGATCATCGCGCTCGGCATGAACTTCTTCAGCTACTGGTTCTCGGACGCGCTGGTGCTGAAGATGTACAACGCGCAGCAGGTCGACGAGAGCTCCGCGCCGCAGTTCTACCGCATGATCCAGGAGCTCGCCCGCAACGCGCAGCTGCCGATGCCCAAGGTCTACCTGATCGAGGAGGACGCGCCGAATGCGTTCGCCACCGGCCGCAACCCCGAGCACGCCGCGGTCGCCGCAACCACCGGCATCCTGCGCGTGCTGACCGAACGCGAGTTGCGCGGCGTGATGGCGCACGAGCTCGCCCACGTGCGGCACCGCGACATCCTGATCAGCACGATCAGTGCGACGATGGCCGGCGCGATCTCGATGCTCGCGAACTTCGCGATGTTCTTCGGCGGCCGCGACAGCGAAGGCCGCTCGACGAACCCGATCGTCGGCCTGCTCGTGATGATCCTCGCGCCGATTGCGGCGAGCCTGATCCAGATGGCGATCAGCCGCGCCCGCGAGTTCGAGGCCGACCGGGGCGGGGCCGAGATCTCGGGCGACCCGCGCGCGCTCGCGAGCGCGCTGCAGAAGATCCATCAATTCGCCCACGGCGGCATCCCGATGGCCGCCGCCGAACGTCACCCCGAGACGGCGCAGATGATGATCATGAATCCGCTCTCGGCCGGCGGCTTGCGCGGCATGTTTTCCACGCACCCGTCCACAGAAGAGCGCGTCGAACGCTTGCTGGCGATGGCGCCGGTCGCGGCCGGGTGACCGCGTCGCCGATCCCCACCAAGAGCCGCCGCGAGGCGGCTTTTTTGTGAGTGCTTCTTCCGTGCAGCGGCGCATGTCACTGGCGAACATTTCGTCACGCCAGGCTTACTCAATTGGTGCACTCTTCCAGGGCGGATGAGAACGTTTACATCATTCGATTCCGTCGTTTCGAGCACCTTTCAGTGAAGACATTCATTCAGTGAAGACACGCAAATTCCCGGCATCCTTTCTCTGGGGGGCCGCCACCTCGGCCTATCAGATCGAGGGCTCGCCGCTCGCCGATGGTGCGGGGCCGAGCATCTGGCACCGGTTCGTGCGCACGCCGGGTTTCGTGAAAAACGGTGACACCGGCGACGTCGCCTGCGACCACTACCGGCGCATGACCGACGACGTCCTGCTGATGAAGCGCCTCGGCCTCACGGCCTACCGCTTCAGCATCGCCTGGGCGCGCATCCTGCCCGAGGGCCGCGGCCGGGTGAACGAGGCAGGCCTCGGCTTCTACGAGCGCCTGGTCGACACGCTGCTCGAGAACGGCATCGAGCCCTTGGCCACGCTGTATCACTGGGACTTGCCGGCCGCGCTCGACGACCGCGGCGGTTGGCTCAACCCTGATGTGGCCGACTGGTTCGCCGACTATGCGAGCGTGATGTACCGGCGCCTCGACGGCCGCGTGACGAAATGGGCCACGCTCAACGAACCCTGGGTCGTGGCCGACGGCGGCTACCTGCACGGCTTGCTCGCGCCCGGCCACAAGAACCGCTTCGAAGCGCCGATCGCGTCGCATCAATTGCTGCGCGCGCACGGCAAGGCGGTGCAGGCCTACCGCGCGGCCGGCAGGCACGAGATCGGGCTGGTCGTGAACCTCGCGCCCAAGCACCCGGCCACGACCCAGCCCGAAGACATCGCCGCGGCCCGGCGCGCCGATGCCTACATGAACCGCCAGTACCTCGACCCGGTCTTTCTCGGCCGATACCCCGACGAGATGACCGAGATCTTCGGCGAGGCCTGGCCGCAGTGGCCGGCCGACGACTTCAAATTGATCGGCGAGAAGATCGACTTCGTCGGCATCAACTACTACATGCGCGACATGATCCGACATGAAGAAAGCGCGTGGCCGGTCAAGACCGCGGTCGCGCCGCAATCGCAGTCGACCTACACCGACACCGGCTGGGAGGTTCATCCGCAGGGTCTGACCGAGATCCTGACCTGGGTCAAGCAGCGCTACGGCGACATCCCGCAGTACGTGACCGAGAACGGTGCTGCGTTCTACGACCCGCCGAAGGCATCGGGCGGGCGCGTCTCCGACCCGCTGCGTCTGGACTATTACCGCGGCCACTTGCGCGCGATCTTTGAGGCGATCGAGCAAGGCGTCGATCTGCGCGGCTATTGCGCGTGGTCGCTGATGGACAACCTCGAGTGGTCGCACGGCTACGCCAAGCGCTTCGGCATCGTCCACGTCAACTTCGACACCCAGGAGCGCACGCTGAAAGACAGCGCGCACTTCTATGCCCGTGTGATCGCCTCGAACGGCGCCGCGCTGGACGCCGAAGACTGAACCGCCGCCGCGCGCATGGCCACCACGATCAAGGATGTTGCGCGTGTGGCCGGTGTGTCGGTCGCGACCGTCTCGCGTGCACTGAACGGCCGCGCCAACGTGACCGCGCAGACGCGCGAGCGCGTGATGGGCGTGGTTGCGCAACTGCGCTTCGCGCCGTCGAGCGCTGCGCAAAGCATGATCACGCGGCGCACCCACACGGTCGGCGCGCTCTTGCCCGATCTGCACGGCGAATACTTCTCGGAGCTGATCCGCGGCATCGATCTCGCGGCGCGTGCGCGCGGCCTGCACCTGCTGGTGTCGAGCTCGCACGGTGACGCCGCCGAAGCCGCGGCCGCGCTGCGCGCGATGAACGGCCGCGTCGACGGTCTGCTCGTGATGTCGCCGCACGTCAACGCCGACTTTCTCTGGGGCAATGTGCCCGACGACCTGCCCGCGGTGCTGATGAACACCCGCGTCGCCGGCGGCAAGCACTCGTCGTTCGCGGTCGACAACCACGGCGGCGCGTGCGCGATGGTGCGTCACCTGGTCGGACGCGGCCACCGCGACATCGCCTTCGTGGCCGGGCCCGACAGCAACTTCGAGGCGAACGAGCGGCTGCGCGGCTACCGCGATGCGCTCGCCGATCTGCTGCCCGGCGTCAGCGAACGCGTGCTGCAGGGCGACTTCACACAGGAGTCGGGCTTTCGCGTCGGCAGCCAGGTCGTGGCGCTCACCGACCGGCCCACGGCCGTGTTCGCGAGCAACGACATGATGGCCATCGGCTGCCTGTCCGCGCTGAACGAAGCCGGCCTGCAGGTGCCGAATGACATCGCGCTCGCCGGCTTCGACGACATCCCGATCAGCCGCTACATGAACCCCACGCTGACGACCGTGCGCGCACGCATCACCGAGCTCGGCGGGCTGGCGCTCGAGCGGCTCGCCTCTGCGATCGAAGAGCCGGGCCGCATCAGCGCACAACACCAGACCTTGCGTGCCGACCTGATCGTGCGCCAGTCGACCACGGCAGCGTCGTCACCGATCACCACTCATTCGACTCGACCTCCGCCCGCGGCGTGACGCCTGTCCGGTGTCGTCACGCACGCGTTTGTTCTCCAACCCACAGAGCTTTTTAACCACAAAGGCCGACCATGAGACAAGACACTCGATTCCAGATCTGCGCCCTCGCGGCCGCCGCGCTGCTCGCGCTGGCCCCGCCCGCGTCGGCGCAAATGAGCACGGCCACCGTGCGCGGCGCGGTCACGGCCGAGGCGAAGGCCCAGGCCGGCGCCACCATCACCGCGACCAACACCGCGAGCGGCCAGGTGACGCGCACCACCAGCCGCGCCGATGGCAGCTATGTGCTCGTGGGCCTGGCGCCGGGGAGCTACAAGATCGCGATCACCGCGCCCGACTTCGAGCCGCAGACGCGCGACCTGACCGTGCTCGTCGGCCAGACCGTCGACCTCGACCTGCCGCTGGCGCGCGCCGGCGCGGCGCAGCTGAACACCGTGACGATCGTCGGCTCCGCGAGCCGCGATCGCAAGACCTCGGAGGTCGGCACCAACATCACCCAGAAGCAGATCGACGCCTTGCCGCAGAACAGCCGCAACTTCCTCGCGTTCGCCGATCTGGCGCCGGGTGTGCGCGTCGACACCGATCAGGCGACCGGCTACGTGCAGCTGCGCGGCGGTGCGCAGAACCGCGACAACATCAATGTGTTCATCGACGGCCTGAGCCAGAAGAACTACATCCTGCGCGGCGGCCTCGCGGGCAGCGACTCGACGCGCGGCAACAACTTCCCGCAGTCGGCGATCGCCGAGTACAAGGTGCTGAGTTCGAACTACAAGGCCGAGTTCGACCAGGTCAGCAGCACCGCGATCACGGCGGTTACCAAGTCGGGCACGAACGAGTTCCACGGCGACCTCTACTTCGACCGCACCGGCAGCAACTGGACGGCCTACAGCCCGTTCGAGCAGCGCGCCAAGGACCAGGGCATCGACCGGGTTTCGGGCTCGCAGTACCAGTACGGCTTCAGCCTCGGCGGCCCGATCAAGCAGGACGTGGCGCACTTCTTCATCGCCGTCGACGAGAAAGACATCGACACGCCGCGCACCGTGCTGATCTCGCCGACCAAGCTGCAGGGCGTGAACACCAGCGCCGGCCTGTTCCCCAGCCTGCTGGGCCTGCAGGGCTCGTTCAACAACAAGTTCAAGGAGCAGCTGCTGTTCAGCAAGGTCGACCTGCAGATCAACGACGAGCACCGGCTCGAGCTCTCGCTGCGGCTGCGCGACGAGCACGACCCGGCCTACCCGGAAGACGTGAATCTGAGCTCGGCCGACAACGTCAAGGACCGCGTCAGCAAGGAGACGCGCCTGAACCTGAAGCACGAGTGGGCCGGTGCCGCGTTCCTGAACGAGGCCAACATCGGCTATGAAGATTCGCACTGGAACCCCCGCGCCATCGCCAGCGGCCCGTTCTTCAAATACAAGATCGCGCCGACCAGCAATGTGCTCGACGGCGGCTCCGATCTGATCTTCACCGGCAGCTCGCCCGATTCGCAAGACCGGCGCCAGCGCGGCCTGCTGTTCCAGGACGACTTCACCTACACCGGCTGGGCCGGGCACACCGTGAAGACCGGCGCCAAGCTCAAGGACGTGCGCTTCGACCTGTCGGGCACGCCGCGCAGCGTCGACGTGATCCAGACCGTCGTGAACGCGCAGACCGGCCAGCCCTACTACGACGCCGCGACCGGCAACTGCCTGACCGCAGCGCCGTCGCCGGACGACATCCCGACCGACACGGCCTCGTGCCACATCGACCGCGCGCAAACGCCGGTGAGCTTGCAGTACAAGGACAAGCAGTTCGGCATCTACGTGCAGGACGACTGGGCCGTCACGAAGAAGCTGGAGCTGAACCTCGGCGTGCGCTGGGACTACGAGACCAACATGCTCAACGACGACTACGTGACGCCGGCCGATCGCGTCGCGAGCTTCAGCGCCATCGACACCCGCGCCGGCGCGGCGGCGGGCCAGACCTACGCGCAGTCGCTCGCGAAGGGCGGCATCAACATCAACGACTACATCGCCACCGGCAACAGCCGCAAGGCGTACAAGGGCGCGCTGCAGCCGCGCGTCGGCTTCTCGTACGACCTGACCGACAACCAGCAGACGGTGGTCTTCGGCGGCGTCGGCCGCGCCTACGACCGCACGATCGCCAACAACGCGATCGACGAGATGCGCAGCAACATGACGCCGGGCGGCGAGGTCTGGCTGATCAAGAACGACCACAAGATGCCCTACACCGACCAGTTCAGCCTGGGCCTGCGCCAGGGCCTCGGTGCGTGGAACGGCGAAGTGGGCTACGCCTATGTGCGCGGCCACAACCAGTTCAACTGGTTCGAGGGCAACCGCGACCCGCAGGGCGGCTTCGGCACGCAGTCGCCGATCGACCCGCTGTGGGGCGGGCCGCCGGGCTTCGGCAACCTGATCCTCGGCGACTTCATCACGCAGACCAAGGCGATGTCGGTCTACCTGAAGATGGAAAAGCCCTACACCAAGTCCTCGGGCTGGGGCGTGGCCGCGACCTACACCTACAGCGACGGCAAGACCACCAACCGCGAGTGGACCGACGACCCCTTCAACATGACCTACGGCAAGCCGGGCCAGGGCGACTACCACCCGTCGGTCGATGTCGAACGCCATCGCCTGGTGAGCACCGGCGTCGTCGACGGCCTGCTGCCATGGGGCCTGCAGGTCTCGGGCAAGCTGACGCTCGGCTCGGGCCTGCCCTACCGCATCGTCGATTGCTCGAAGGGCTTCGACACGAGCAACGGCCAGCTCGGCTGCGTCACGCAGAAGGGCGAGGCGACGACGTTCCGGCAGGTCGACCTCGGCGTCTCCAAAGACATCGATCTGCCGCTCGGCCGGTTCACCTTGCGTGCCGACATCATCAACCTGTTCAACACCACCAACTATGGCAAGTACGACAGCTCGGTCGGCGGCGCCGGGACCGCCAACATCTACGGCGGCGACAACGCCAACTTCGGCGTGCCGGCTGCGATCTCGGGGCCGATGCGCACCGTGAAGCTCTCGATGCGCTACGCATTCTGACCGAAGGGCTCGGCGTAGAGCCCACCCCTGACTCGGGCGAGTGGCCATCCGGCGCTCGCCCGAATTTCTGGCAAGAATGCGACCCATGTCCGATTTCACACGACGCAGGCTGTTGCTCGGTGGTGCCACTGCCGCGCTCGGCTCGTTGGCCGGCTGCGCCGACGTGCTGCGCACCCGCAACCCGGTCTACGACACGACCGCGGCCGACGCCGCCTCGGAGTCCGCCGCTGCGGCAGAGCCGCCGCTCGCGTCGAAGCCGTCGCTGCCGGTGCTGTTCGACGACATCGAGCGCCGCACCTTCGACTTCTTCTGGGCCACCGGCAACCCCGCCAACGGCATGGTGCCCGACCGCTACCCGACGCCCGCGCCGGCCAGCATCGCGGCCATCGGCATGGCGCTCACGGCCTACGTGATCGGTGCCGACCGCGGCTTCGTCACGCGCGAGCAGGCGCGCGAGCGCACGCTCGCGACGGTGCGCTTCTTCCGCAACGCACCGCAGGGGCCGCAGGCGCGCGGCGTGTCCGGTTACCGCGGCTTTTTCTACCACTTCCTCGACATGAAGACCGGCCTGCGCAACGGCCGCACCGAGCTCTCGACGGTCGACACCGCGCTGCTGATCGGCGGCATGCTGCACGCGCAGACCTACTTCGATTCGGCGCACCCCGACGAGGCCGAGATCCGCGATGCGGTCGACCGGATCTACTGGCGCGTCGACTGGAAATGGGCGCAAGTGCGCGGCCAGCTGATCAGCATGGGCTGGCACCCCGAGGGTGGCTTCATCGCGCACGACTGGCTCGGCTACAACGAGGCGATGCTGGTCGTGCTGCTCGCGCTCGGCTCGCCGACGCACCCGGTCGAAGAGAGTGCATGGAGCGCCTGGAGCGAGAGCTACCGCGGCGCCTGGGGCCGCTTCATGGGCTACGAGCACCTGAGCTTCGCGCCGCTGTTCGGCCACCAGTATTCGCACATGTGGATCGACTTTCGCGGCATTCAAGACGCGACGATGCGCCAGCGCGGCATCGACTATTTCGAGAACAGCCGCCGCGCCGTCTACGCCCAGCGCGCCTATGCGATCGCCAACCCGAACGGCTGGTTCGAGTACGGCGCCAACGTCTGGGGCTTCACCGCGTGCGACGGGCCGGGTTCGATGCGCCAGAAAGACCGCGCTGGCCGCGACCGCTACTTTCTCGACTACTCGGCGCGCGGCGCCGGTCGTGCGCACACGCTCGACGACGGCACCATCGCGCCGACCGCCGCGATCTCGTCGCTGCCATTCGCGCCCGAGATCGCCATTCCCGCGACCGAGGAGATGCACATGCGCTACGGCTCGTTCATCTACTCGAAGTACGGCTTTTTCGATTCGTTCAACCGCAGCTTCACCGCAGCCAACGCGAAGCTCGCCGACGGCCGCGTCGACCCGGCCTTCGGCTGGGTCGCGAAGGACTACCTCGGCATCGACCAGGGCCCGATCCTCGCGATGATCGGCAACTACCGCAACGGCCTGGTCTGGGACGACATGCGTGGCTCCACGGCGATACGCCGCGGCCTGCGGCGCGCCGGCTTCAGCGGCGGTTGGCTGGACAAGGACGTGTGATGCCGCAACGCGCCGGCCCGGTCGGCCCAGTCGACCGCCCACCGCGGCGCCGCGCATTGCGCCGGCTTGCGGCAGGTGCAGGCGCGCTCGCGCTGGCCAGCGTCGGCGCCGGCTGCGGGCGCCGCGCCGACGATGCGCTCGACTTCTGGGCTATGGGCCGCGAGGCCGAGGTCGTCGGCCAGCTGCTGCCCGAGTTCCGCGCGCGCCATGCGGGCATCGAGGTGCGCATCCAGCAACTGCCCTGGACGGCGGCGCACGAGAAGCTGCTGACCGCGTACGCCGGCGGCTCGCTGCCCGACCTCTGCCAGCTCGGCAACACCTGGATCCCCGAGTTCGCCGCGCTCGATGCGATCGAGCCGCTCGATGCGCGCGTGGCTGCGTCCAGCATCCAGCTCGACGACTACTACGCCGGCGTGCTCGACACCAACCGCATGCCCGGCGCGACCGCGGCCGATGCGCCGCGGCTGCTCGGCCTGCCGTGGTACGTGGACACGCGGCTGCTGTTCTACCGCAGCGACCTGCTGCGCCAGGCCGGCTTTGCGCAGCCGCCGCGCAACTGGGTCGAATGGCGCGCCGCGATGGTGGCGATCCGTGAGCGCGGCGGTGCCGGCCACTACGGCGCGCTGCTGCCGCTGAACGAGGCCGATCCGCTGTACGCGTTCGGGTTGCAGCAAGGTGTGCTGCTCACTGACCACGACACGCGTGGTGCGTTCTCGCAGCCCGCATTTCGGCGCGCGCTCGACTTCTACGCCGGCCTGTTCCACGACGGGCTCGCGCCGGCCATGACCGACACCCAGATCTCCAACGTGTGGGACGAGTTCGCGCGCGGCATGTTCGCGTTCTACATCTCGGGGCCGTGGAACATTGGCGAGTTCCGCCGCCGCCTGCCGCCCGAGCGCCAGAACGACTGGGCGACCGCGCCGCTGCCCGGCCCCGATGGCCCCGGCGTCTCGACCTCGGGCGGGTCCAGCCTGGTGCTGATGCGCGGCTCAAAGCGCAAGGACGCGGCCTGGAAGCTGATCGAGTTCCTCAGCGAGACCGCGACGATGCAGCGCTTCCATGCGCTCACCGGCGACCTGCCGCCGCGCCGCAGCGCCTGGCTCGCGCCGACGCTGCGCGACGATGTGCCGTCGCGCGCATTCGCCGAGCAGCTCGAGCGCGTGCGGCCGTCGCCCAAGATACCCGAGTGGGAGCGCATCTTCCAGGAGATGCAGAGCACCGCCGAGCGCGTCGTGCAACGCAAGCAGAGCAGCGCGGCCGCAACCGCCGAGCTCGACGCGTGGACCGACGCGGCGCTCGAAAAGCGCCGCTGGCTGCGCGCACGCGCCGCGAAGGGCGGGGCGTGATGCGGAAGCGCAGCGTCGTCGGCTGGGCGCTGGCCGCCCCGGCGCTGACCGTGATCGCCGTGTTCTTCGCCGTGCCGGTGAGCGCCGGCCTGCTGCTGAGCCTGACCGACTTCGACCTGTACGCGCTCGCCGACCTCTCGACGCTGCGCTTCGTCGGCCTGAACAACTATCTGCATCTGCTGCAGACGCCGCTGTTCTGGCGCGCGCTCGGCAACACCTTCTACTTCGTCGTGGTCGGCGTGCCGGTGTCGATCGGCTTGTCGCTCGGCGCCGCACTGCTGCTCAATGCGCGCGTCGCGAAATGGCAGCCGTTCTTTCGCACCGCGCTGTTCGCGCCGGTCGTGACCACGGTCGTCGCGGTCGCGGTGATCTGGCGCTACCTGCTGCACACGCGCTACGGCCTGATCAACCAGGCGCTCGACGGCATCGGCATCGCGCCGGTGAACTGGCTCGGCGACCCGCGCTGGGCGATGCCGGCGATCATCCTGTTCGCGGCCTGGAAGAACTTCGGCTACAACATGATCATCCTGCTCGCCGCGCTGCAAGCGGTGCCGCGCGAGGTGTACGAGTCGGCGCGCGTCGATGGCGCGGGCCCGTGGCGCCAGTTCGTCGACCTGACCGTGCCGATGCTCGCGCCGACGCTGGTGATGGTCGGCATCATGACGATCTCGGGCTACTTCCAGCTCTTCGCCGAGCCCTACGTGATGACGCAGGGCGGGCCGCTGCGCAGCACGGTGAGCGTGCTGTACTTCATGTACGAAGAGGGCTTCCGCTGGTGGAACCTCGGCAATGCGAGTGCGGTCGCGTTCCTGCTCTTCGTCGTGATCTTCGCGGTGACCTGGGTGCTGCTGCGCTTCGACCGCGAGCCGGGGAGCGCTGAATGAATCCACGGCTCGCGGTGTGGGTCGTCAACGGGCTGCTCGCGGGTCTTGCGGCGGCGAGCCTGTTCCCATTGCTGTGGATGGTGTCGGTGTCGTTCATGCCGCCGGGCGCGGCCAGCGTGCTGCCGGTGCCGATCCTGCCCAGCAGCGTGACGCTGGACAACTACCGCCAGCTGTTCGGCAGCGTCGGCATGGGCCGCTACTTTCTCAACAGCTTGGGGCTGGCGGTGCTCGCGACGCTGATCTCGGTCACGTTCAACGTGACGGCAGGCTATGCGTTCGCGAAGCTGAACTTCCGCGGCCGCGATGCGATCTTCAAGACGCTGCTGGGCGCGCTCGTGATCCCAGGCCAGGTCGCGATGCTGCCGCTGTTCCTGATGCTCAAGCCGCTCGGCCTGATCAACAGCTACGCCGGTGCGGTCGTGCCGATGATGGCGAGCGTGTTCGGCATCTTTCTTGTGCGCCAGTTCGCGCGCGGCATCCCCGATGATTTGCTCGAGGCGGCGCGCATCGATGGCGCGAGCGAGTGGCGCATCTTCCTGACCATCGTCGTGCCGGTGCTGACGCCGGTGCTGGCGACGCTCGCGATCTTCAGCTTTCTCGGCACCTGGAACGACTTCATGTGGCCGCTGATCGTGCTGACCGACGACTCGCTGCACACGCTGCCGGTGGCGCTCGCCGGCCTCTCGCGCGAGCACGTGCAGGACAACGAGCTGATGATGGCCGGCTCGGTCATCACGGTGCTGCCGGTGCTGGTGCTGTTCCTCGCATTGCAGCGGCAGTACATGGCGGGCTTGATGGCGGGGAGCGTGAAGGGATGAGGTGGCTGCTGCTGCTCGCGTGGGCCTTGGTCGCGAACGCGCAGGCCCAGGAGCGCGTGCTGGACGACTTCACCAAGTTGAGCGACTGGACCATCAGCGCCACCGACGACGTCAAGGCCACGCTCGTGCCTGCCGACGGCCCGCATGGCCAGGCCATGTGCATCGCCTTCGATTTCGGCCACGTCACCGGCTACGTGAGCGCGAGCCGCAAGCTGCCGCTGGACTACCCGCCGCGCTACGCGTTCGAGATGAACGTGCGTGGCGATGCGCCGCCGAACGCGCTGCAGTTCAAGCTCGTCGATGCCAGCGGCGAGAACGTCTGGTGGGCGCAGCGGCCCGAGTACCGCTTCCCGCACGAGTGGCAGGCGCTGAAGTTCCGCCAGCGCCAGATCGGGTTCGCGTGGGGGCCGACGCCCGACCGCACGCTGCGCCGCACCGCCACGGCCGAGCTGGTGATCGCGTCGGGCAGCGGCGCCGGCAAGGGCACGGTGTGCTTCGATCGGCTGGTGCTGCGCCAGCTGCCGGATCAGCCCTCGCCCGACGAGCCGCGCGAGTTCGGCGCGCTGACGCTGCGCTGGCCACCGGGCCAGGGCGCGGCGCGCTACGACATCCAGTTCTCGGATGGCGCGCAGTGGCGCACGGTGCGCCATGTCGACGGCGCGCAGGGCGATGTCCAGCACCATTGGCTGCCGGAGTCCGAGGCGCGCGAGGTGCGTGTCGTCAGTGACGGCGTCGCGCCTGCCATCGAACTCTTCGATGCGCCGAGCGCCAACGCGTTCTTCATGCGCATCGCGAAGGCGTCGCCGCGCGGCGCGTATCCGCGCGCCTACATTGGCGAGCAGTCGTACTGGACCGTGCTCGGCGTCGACGGCGCGCGCGTCGCCTCGTTGATGAGCGAGGACGGCGTGATCGAGCCGCTGCCGGGTGTCGGCGCGCTCGAGCCGTTTCTCGTCGTCGACGGCCAGCGCCTGAGCTGGGCCGACGCGCGCATCACGCACTCGCTGCGCGATGGCGACCTGCCGATGCCGTGCACGCACTGGCGCGTCGGCGACCTCGCGCTGGACATCACCGCCTTCGGCCACGGCACGCCCGAGGCGGCGCGCGCGCTGGCGCGATACACGCTGCGCAACCACGGCACGCGCACGCGCCGGCTCGCGCTGCTGCTCGCGTGGCGGCCGTTCCAGGCCAATCCGCCGACGCAGTTTCTGTCGCACCCGGGCGGCGTCAGCGAGATCGAGCAGATCGTGTGGGATGGCCGCGCGCTGTCGGTCAACGGCACGCCGCGCCTGCAGCCGTTGAGCGCGCCGAGCAGCGTGCACATCGAGCCCGCGCCGATCGGCTTCGCGAGTGCGTGGCTGCGCTATGAGCTCACGCTGCGGCCCGGTGAGCAGCGCGAGATCGCGGCGGCGCTGCCGATCACCGCAGCGCCCGTCGTCGACGCAGGGATTGATGTCGCGCGCGAAGAAGCCCGCGTCGCCACGCAATGGCGCGCCAAGCTCGACCGCGTGCGCATCACCGGCCCAGCCGAGGTGGATGACGTGGCGCGCACGCTGCGCACCGCGCTCGGCCACATCCTCGTGAACCGCAGCGGCGTCGCGCTGCAGCCGGGTGCACGCGCGTATGCACGCTCGTGGATTCGCGATGGCGCGCTGACCTCGTCGGCGCTGCTGCGGCTCGGCCACGACGACGCGGCGCGCGATTTTCTGCGCTGGTTCGCGCCGTTCCAGTTCAGGAACGGCAAGGTGCCGTGCTGCGCCACCGCGCGCGGCGCCGACCCGGTACCCGAGAACGACAGCGACGGCGAGTTCGCGTTCGCCGCCGCCGACCTCTGGCGCTACACGCACGACGACGCGACCGCGCGCGCGCTGTGGCCGAACGTGGCCGCGGCGGTGCTGCACATGGAGGCGCTGCGCACCAGCGAGCGCAGCGATGCGAACCGCACGCCGGAGCGCGCCGCGTACTACGGCCTGATGCCGCCGTCGATCAGCCATGAGGGCTACTCCGACAAGCCGGCCTATTCGTACTGGGACGATTTCTGGGCCTACACCGGCTACCGCAGCGCGGTCGAGCTGGCGCAGGGCCTGGGGCTGAAGGACGACGCGGCCCGCATCGCTGCGCAGCGCGACGAATTCCTCGCCGATCTGCGCGCCTCGCTCAGTGCGAGCACGACGCGCTTCGGGCTCGACGTGCTGCCGGGCGCGGCCGATCGCGGCGATGTCGACCCGACCTCGAGCACCATCGCGCTGAGCCCCGGCGGCCTGCGCGGCACCTTGCCCGATGCGCTGCTGCGCAATACCTTCGAGCGCTACTGGCGCGAGTTCGACGCGCGCCGCCGCGACGAGGCCACCGGCGTGCGGCATGGCGATGGCGGCTACACGCCCTACGAGTGGCGCGCGGTCGGCGCCCTGGTGCGGCTGGGCGAGCGCGAGCGCGCGCAGCAGGCGATGGCCTACTTCTACCGCGACCGCCGCCCGGCGGGCTGGAACCAATGGGCCGAGGTCGTGCTGCGCGACGTGCGCGAGCCGCGCTTTCTCGGCGACATGCCGCATGGCTGGGTCGCCTCGGACCAGATCCGCTCGGTGCTCGACCTGTTCGCCTACGAGCACGAAGGCGAGCACGCGCTGGTGCTGGCCGCGGGTGTGACTATGGCGTGGCTGCGCGGGCCGGGGCTGGCTATCCAGAACCTGCGCACGCCGTACGGCCCGCTGAGCTGGCGCGCGCGCAGCGGGCCGCGCGGCGCGATCACGATCGACGTGCAGGCGCTGCGCTCACAGCCGCCCGGTGGCATCATGCTGCGCGGCCCATGGCGCGCCGATGCGCGCGTCTGGGTCGATGGCCGCGCGGTCGACGGCCCGGCCGATGCGATCAGGCTGGCGCACACGCCGGCCCGTGTGCGCATCGAAACGCCATGAACTGAGGATTGCTCATGCTGCAACGCCGCCGGTTTCTTCTTCAAGCGCTCGCCACCGCGGGCGCCGGGACCACGGTGGCCGGCGGCGCCGCGGTTGTGCCCGCGGCCGGGGAGCACGTGCAGAGTTTCAGCGGCCGCATCGTCAAGCGGATCGCGCTGCGCTACCTGCTCTGGATGCCGCCCGCGGCGTCGAAGCCGAGCGCTGGCTGGCCGCTGCTGTTCTTTCTGCACGGCTCGGGCGAGCGCGGCCGGAACCTGGCCAAGCTCAAAACTTATGGCCCGGCCCGATACGCGGCCGCAGGCCGGCAGTTCCCGTTCGTGCTCGTCGCGCCGCAAGTGCGCGAAGGCATGGCCTGGGACAGCGACGCGCTCGAGGCGCTGCGCATCGATCTGGTCGCACGCCTGCCCATTGATCCGGACCGTGTGCTGATGACCGGCCTGAGCATGGGCGGCTACGGCAGCTGGAACTACGCGGTCGACTACCCGGACCGGCTCGCCGCGATCGCCCCGGTCTGCGGCGCCGGCGACAGCGACCGCGCCGAGCGCATCAAGCACCTGCCGGTGTGGGCGTTTCACGGCGCACGCGATGACGTCGTGCCGATCGCCGACGATCAGGCGATGGTCGATGCGCTGAAGGCGGCGGGCGGCAGCGTCAGGTTCACGGTCTACCCCGATGTTGGCCACAACGCGTGGGAGCCGGCCTATGCCGACCCGGCGTTGTATGTGTGGTTGATGGCGCAGCGCCGGTCGAGCCCGAGCCACTCAAGTTCAGCTTGACCTCGCCGATATCCACAGCAGATCACTGCTCGAACCCGCCATGCCTCGCCTGCCCCTCACTGCCATCGTCCTTGCCACTGCGCTGCTGTCGGGCTGCGACATGCTCGGCGGTGCGCTCGGCATCGAGTCGCCCGAGAAGGTGGCGGCCGCGCGCGAGGCCGACGGCAAGGCCATCGGCGGCGCCTGCCGCCATGCCGGGCGCGCGATCGAAGATTGCTACACGCTGAACAAGAAGGCTGACAAGGCTTCGGTGTTCGCCGGCTGGCGCGACATGAACGACTACATGCGCGAGAACAAGATCGAGTCGGTCGCGCCGACGCTCGCGCCGCAGCCGGCCACGCAGGTGGCGAAGGCCGCGGCCGAGGCAGACGATGCCAAGCCGGCCGCACCGGCAGACAAGCCCGCCGCCAAGCCCGCGGCGTCGCCCAAGCCGCACAAGGCGCACGACTCCTGATCCGGCGCTCGCGCGCGCCTTGTCGCGCGCCGATGCAGTTCGTCGCACGCCGGATGACGTGCCGGCCGCAAGACGGCACAGTGGCAGCTTCCCATCCAACAATCCGGAGGCTGTCCCATGAAACCCCTCATCGCATTGGCCGCATCGCTGGTCGCCGCCGCTGTGCTCGTTGCCGCGCCGGCGGCACGTGCCGATGACAGCGGCTTCCGCATCCAGGTCGGCGGTCTCGCGCTCGTCAACGGCTCCGGCACGCTGCGGACCGAGGCGCGGGCCGTGACCGGTTTCCAGGCGATCGCGGCGCGCGGGTCGATCAAGCTCGTGTTGCGCCAGGGATCGCGTGAAGGCGTCGAGCTCAGCGGCGACGACAACGTCCTGCCGTTGATCGAGACCCAGGTCGTCGACCACGGCGGCGTGCCGACGCTGGAGATCGGCGCGAAGAGCGGCACGAGCTATTCCAGCCGCAACCCGGTGGTCGCGACGATCGACCTGATCAGCCTGCGCGCGCTGGCGCTGGCGGGCTCCAGCGACGTGGCCTGCGAGGCGCTCAAATCGCCGGCGCTGCAGATCTCGGTCAGCGGCTCGGGCAAGCTGCGGCTGCACCGGCTCGACATCGATCAGCTGGTGGTCAAGGTGTCGGGCAGCGGCGATGTCGACTTCAGCGGCCGCGCCACGACGCTGGGCCTGAAGATCGCCGGCAGCGGCGACGCGAACACGCGCGCGCTCGAGGCCGACGACGTCGCGGTCAGCGTGGCCGGCAGCGGCGACGTGACCGTGAATGCGCGCAAGACCTTGAACGTGTCGGTGGCCGGCAGCGGCAACGTGGCCTACACCGGCGCGGCGGCGGTAACCTCGTCGGTGGCCGGGAGCGGACGCGTCAAGAAACTCTGACCGCGGCAGTCATAGGACAATCGTCCGATGACTGATGTGACGTTGGGGCGCACTATCTGGCGCCACCCCGAATTCGCGCGCGGCGCGCGCGACATGGTGGGCATCTCGATGGGCATTGCGGCCTGGGGCCTCGTGACCGGCGTGGCGATGGCCAAGAGCGGCCTGCCGCTGCCGCTGTCCATCCTGATGTCGCTGCTGGTGTTCGCCGGCAGTGCGCAGCTCGCCGCGTTGCCGCTGCTGGTGTCGGGTGCGCCGGCCTGGATGGTGTGGGCGATCGCGCTGTGCGTGAACCTGCGCTTCGTGATCTTCAGTGCGCAGTGGCGGCCGTACTTCGCGCACTTCCCGCGCTGGTACCGCATGCTGCTGGGCTACTTCACCGCGGACCTGAACTACGTCGTCTTCATGACGCGCTTCCCGAGGCCCGAGCCGGCGCCGGAGCAGATGCCGTACTTCTGGGGCGGCGTCGCGGTCAACTGGCCCTCGTGGCAGCTGCCGACCTTGGCCGGGCTGCTGCTGGCCGACGCGATCCCGACCGAATGGGGTTTCGGCTTTGCCGGCATCCTCGCGCTGCTGGGGCTGATGTATTCGCTGCTGACCGATCGCGCGAGCCGCGTCGCGGCCGGCGTGGCGGCGGCCGCTGCGGTGGCGACGGTCGCGCTGCCGCTCAAGCTCAACATCGTCGTCGCGATCGCCGCGGCCGTCGCGATCGGGCTGTTGATGGACCACGTGACGCCGGTCGAGGCGAGGCCGATGAGGGACGAGACATGAGCACGTGGCACACGGTCGTCGCGATTCTCGGGCTCGCTGTCATCACGGTGGCGACGCGTGGGTTCTTCCTCTATCCCGAACGCGAACTGCCTTTGCCGGCGTGGCTCAAGCAAGGCTTGCGCTATGCGCCGCTGGCCGCGCTCGCGGCCGTCGTCGCCCCCGAGATCCTGATGCAGCAAGGCCATCTGATCACGACCGTCAAAGACGCACGCCTGTACGCCACGCTGGCCGCGACCGTGTACTTCTTCTGGCGCCGTGGCATCCTCGGCACCATCGTCATCGGCACGCTGGTGATGGTCGCGCTGCGCACCGGCCTGGGCTGGTGACACTCTTCTTTTCAACTTCATCCGACAAGCCGCCATGAACGTTCTTCGCTTCTCCGATCTGATCGCCCAGGGCAAAGTCACGGGCCGGCGCGTGTTCATCCGCGCCGACCTCAACGTGCCGCTCGATGACGCAGGCCGCATCACCGAGGACACGCGCATCCGCGCCTCGGTGCCCTGCATCGAGATGGCGCTGAAGGCCGGCGCCGCGGTGATGGTCACCTCGCACCTCGGCCGCCCGACCGAGGGCGAGTTCAAGCCCGCAGATTCGCTCACGCCGGTCGCGAAGCGCCTCGGCGAGCTGCTGGGGCGCGACGTGCCGGTGATCGCGAACTGGGTCGACGGCGTCACCGTGGCGCCGGGCCAGCTGATGCTGCTCGAGAACTGCCGCGTCAACAAGGGCGAGAAGAAGAACGACGAGGCCTTGTCGCGCAAGCTGGCCGCGCTGTGCGATGTGTTCGTGCACGACGCCTTCGGCACCGCGCACCGCGCCGAAGCCTCGACCTACGGCATCGCGCAGTTCGCGCCCATCGCTTGCGCCGGCCCGCTGCTCGCGGCCGAGATCGATGCGATCACGAAGGCGCTCGCGCAACCGAAGCGACCGCTGGTCGCGATCGTCGCGGGCAGCAAGGTCTCGACCAAGCTGAGCATCCTGCAAGCGCTCGCGAAGAACGTCGACCAGCTGATCGTCGGCGGCGGCATCGCCAACACCTTCATGCTCGCGGCGGGCTTGAGCATCGGCAAGAGCCTGGCCGAGACGAGCCTGATCGGCGAAGCCAAGGCGGTGATCGACGCGATGAAGGCGCGCGGCGCCGCGGTGCCGATCCCCACCGACGTGGTGACGGCCAAAGAGTTCAAGGCCGATGCGGTCGCGACCGTGAAGGCCGCGACCGACGTGGCGGCCGACGACCTGATCCTCGACATCGGCCCGCAGACCGCGGCGGTACTCGCGGCGCAGCTGATGAAGGCCGGCACCATCGTCTGGAACGGCCCGGTCGGCGTGTTCGAGTTCGATGCGTTCGCGCACGGCACCGAGGCGATCGCGCGCGCGATCGCAGCGTCGAGCGCGTTCAGCATCGCGGGCGGCGGCGACACGCTCGCGGCGATCGCGAAGTACGGCATCGAGGGCGACGTGGGCTACATCTCGACCGGCGGCGGCGCGTTCCTCGAGGTGCTCGAAGGCAAGACCCTGCCGGCGTTCGAGATCCTGCAGAAGCGGGCTGCTGGCTGATCTCGGCGCAAATAACATTCATTCCTCTATCGGCGCGTGGTAACCGCGCCGTAACGAAGACACTGCTCCGATAATCGCCGCCACAACGATGACAGGAGACAGAATGCCCCGCGCCACCAAGATCGTCGCCACCCTTGGCCCCGCATCGAGTTCGCCCGAAGTGCTCGATCGCATGATCCGCGCCGGCGTCGACGTCGTGCGCATGAACTTCTCGCACGGCAAGGCGCAAGACCACATCGACCGCGCCACGCTCGTGCGCGAGGTCGCCCGCCGCGCCGGCCGCGAGGTCGCGATCATGGCCGACCTGCAAGGCCCGAAGATCCGCGTCGGCAAGTTCGAAGGCGACAAGACGCTGCTCGAGGCCGGCCAGAGCTTCATCCTCGACGCCGCGAGCAGCGAGCTCGGCACCAACGAGCGCGTCAGCCTCGACTACAAGGAGCTGCCGCGCGACGTGCGGGCCGGCGACGTGCTGCTGCTCAACGACGGCCTGCTCAAGCTCGTCGTCGATGCGGTGCGCGGCGAGCAGGTGCACACGACCGTCGTGGTCGGCGGCGTGCTGTCCAACAACAAGGGCATCAACAAGGCCGGAGGCGGGCTGACCGCGCCGGCGCTGACCGCGAAGGACATGGAAGACATCAAGACCGCGATGAGCTTCCAGTGCGAGTACCTCGCGGTCAGCTTCCCGAAGACCGCGACCGACATGGAGATGGCGCGCCAGCTCGCCAACGTCGCCGGCGAGCCGTGGCGGCATCGGCCGCAGCTGATCGCGAAGATCGAGCGCAGCGAAGCGATCCCTGCGCTCGAAGGCATCCTGAAAGCGTCCGACGGCATCATGGTCGCGCGCGGCGATCTCGCCATCGAAGTCGGCAACGCGGCCGTGCCGGCGCTGCAGAAACGCATGATCAAGATGGCGCGCGAGATGGACCGCGTCGTGATCACCGCGACGCAGATGATGGAGTCGATGATCGTCAACCCGGTGCCGACGCGCGCCGAGGTCAGCGACGTGGCCAACGCCGTGCTCGACGGCACCGACGCGGTGATGCTGAGTGCCGAGACGGCGGCCGGCAAGTACCCGGTCGAGACGATCGAGATGATGGCGAGCATCTGCGTCGAGGCCGAGAACGCCGAAGAGATCGCGCTCGATGCGAGCTTCACGAACAAGCAGTTTGCACGCATCGACCAGTCGATCGCGATGGGCGCGCTGTTCACCGCATTCCACCTCGGCTGCAAGGCGATCCTGGCGCTGACCGAGTCGGGCTCGACGGCGCTGTGGATGAGCCGGCACCGTATCCACGTGCCGATCTACGGCCTCACGTCGCAGCTGACCAGCCAGCGCCGCATGGCGCTGTACCGCAATGTCTCGCCGATGCTGATGCCCAATTTCGCCGACCGCGACGAAGCGCTCGCGAAGGCCGAGGCGCTGCTGGTCGAGAGCGGCGTGCTCAAGCCGGGCGACACCTACGCGATCACCTGCGGCGAGCCGATGGGGCACCCGGGCGGCACCAACATGCTGAAGGTCTGCCGCGTGATCTGATGCGCCGGCTCAGGCCAGCGCCGGGCCGCTCCCAAGCGGCCTGAGAACCCGCTTGGCGGGTGGCGTCGGTACCCCGGCGCCGGGTGCCTCATGTCTTCAGTCGATCTTCATCGTGAGGCCGGTGACGAACAGCGTGTCGCCCTTCTTCAGCCCCTCGCCCGGGTCGCTGTTGTAGCGGTGGTTGAGGCCGGCGGTGAGGCTGAGCGTGGCATTGATCGCGACCGACAGCCCCGAGTCGAACACGGCGCGGTAGCCGCCACCGCTGCGCAGTGCCGGGTAGAACGAAAGCTTCTGGTGAAACGAAGTCGTTGACGTCCATTTGTGCGTCGACTCTTCGGCGATCAGTGCTTCGGCCCGCCCGTAGCTCGTGCGGAATTCGCCCTGCACGTCTTTCGGCGTGACGTAGTGGTCCTGCGTGTAGCCCAGGCCGGCCGAGATGTCCCAGGTCAGCGGCTCGCTCTTGATGATGTGGCGACCCGCGCCGCCGTACAGCGACACGCGCGACGACACGTTGGCCGGCTTGTCGCGCAGGTAGTCGGCCTTGCCGAAGCTGAACCACTGCGGCGTGAAGTCGTGGTCGAGCTGCGTGCCGAGGGCCAGGTTCTCGGCAGTCGTCACGCCTTCGGTGCGGCCCCACAAGGCCTTGCCGCCGAATTGCCATTTGCTGTCGCTGGTGGCACGCACGCCGTCGCCGGTGATGTTGAAGCTGGACGCGTTGGTGTTGCCGGAGGCATAGCTGGCGCCCGCGGTCAGTGCATAGCGAAATTGCCCGTCTGGCTTGACCGTCGCCTGCGCCTGCGCGAGGCTGAGGGCCGGTGCTGCGGCGAGCGCTGCTGCCGCGAGGAGGCGTGGATGGGCGGTGTTCATGTGAACGGCTCCTGAAACGCATCGAAGCGCGCGAGGCTACCGAAGATCGTTGGGCGCGGCGATGACCCGCGCATGCGACCTTTCGCTGCGCTGCGGATTGCGTTGCAGATGGTTGCGACTTCGCCGCGCGCGACAATGCTCAAATGAGCATGCCCACCGATTCCCTGACCCTGGCCGACATCCGAGCTGCCGCCGAGCGGCTGCGCGGCGAGATCATCGACACGCCGTGCATGCCCTCGCGCACGCTGTCGGCGATGACGGGTTGCGAGGTGTTTCTCAAGTTCGAGAACCTGCAGTTCACCGCGTCGTTCAAGGAGCGCGGCGCGCTGAACAAGATGGCGCAGCTGACGCCGGCCGAGCGTGCGAGCGGCGTGCTCGCGGTCTCGGCCGGCAACCACGCGCAGGGCGTCGCGTACCACGCGCAGCGCATGCAGATCCCGGCGACCATCGTGATGCCGCGTTTCGCGCCGGCGGTGAAGGTCGAGCGCACGCGCGGCTTCGGTGCCAACGTCGTGCTCGAGGGCGACACCTTCGACGATGCGCGCGCCCACGGCCTGCAGCTGGCGCGCGAGCGCGGCCTGACGCTGGTGCACCCGTTCGACGACCTCGCGGTGATGGCCGGGCAGGGCACGATAGCCCTCGAGATGCTCGCGCAGCAGCCGCAGATCGACACGCTGCTGGTGGCCATCGGCGGCGGCGGGCTGATCTCGGGCGTGGCGACCGCGGCGCGTGCGCTGCGCCCCGACATCGAGGTGATCGGCGTGCAGACCGAGCGCTTCCCGGCGACGTGGAACGCGATGCATGGCCACCAGCAGGCGTGCGCGCAGGCGACGATCGCCGACGGCATCGCCGTGAAGGTGCCGGGCACGCTGACCCTGCCGCTGATCCGCGAGCGCGTCAACGATGTGCTGCTGGTCGGCGAGGACGACATCGAACAGGCGATCCTGATGCTGCTCGAGATCGAGAAGACGGTGGTCGAAGGCGCCGGCGGCGTCGGGCTGGCCGCGCTGATGAAGCACAGCGCACGCTTCAAGGGGCGGCGCGTCGGGCTGGTCTTGTCCGGCGGCAACATCGAGCCGCTGGTGCTGGCCGAGATCATTGAGCGCGGCATGGTCAAGTCGGGCCGTCTGGCGCGGCTGCGGCTGGACGTGCGCGACGTGCCGGGTGCGCTCGCCGATGTCGCCACGCTGCTCGGCAAGCTCGGCGCGAACATCGACGAGGTGCAGCACCAGCGCGCGTTCTCGTCGCTGTCGGTCGAGCGGGCGCAGATCGAGGTCGTGGTGCAGACGCGCGGCGTGGCACACATCGACACGATTCTCACGGCGATGCGCGCGCAGGGCTACCGCGCCGAGCGCGTCGGTTGAGGCTCGATCGCTACAATCGATTCGAGTTACAGCACGGTTTCACACACTCTTCTCAGGGGATCTTCATGCCACTTGTCTCGATGCGCCAACTGCTCGACCATGCCGCCGAAAACGGCTATGGCATCCCGGCGTTCAACGTCAACAACCTGGAGCAGGTGCAGGCCGTGATGACGGCGGCCGACGAGGTCGGCGCGCCGGTGATCCTGCAGGCCAGCGCCGGCGCGCGCAAGTACGCCGGCGAGCCCTTCATCAAGCACCTGATCCAGGCCGCGGTCGAGAGCTGGCCGCACATCCCGCTGGTGATGCACCAAGACCACGGCCAGAGCCCGGATGTCTGCCAAGGCGCGATCAACCTGGGCTTCAGCTCGGTGATGATGGACGGCTCGCTGCAGGCCGACGGCAAGACCATCGCGAGCTTCGACTACAACGTCGACGTGACGCGCAAGGTCGTCGACATGGCGCACAAGCTGGGCGTCACGGTCGAAGGCGAGCTCGGCTGCCTGGGCTCGCTCGAGACCATGAAGGGCGACAAGGAAGACGGCCACGGCACCGAAGCGACGATGACGATGGAGCAGCTGCTGACCGACCCCGAAGAGGCCGCCGACTTCGTCAAGCGCACCCAGCTCGATGCGCTCGCGATCGCGATCGGCACCAGCCACGGCGCGTACAAGTTCACCCGCAAGCCGACCGGCGACATCCTCGCGATCGGCCGCATCAAGGAGATCCACCAGCGCATCCCGAACACGCACCTGGTGATGCACGGCTCGAGCAGCGTGCCGCAGGACCTGCTGGCGGTGATCCGCGAGTACGGCGGCAACATGAAGGAAACCTACGGCGTGCCGGTCGAAGAGATCCAAGAGGCCATCAAGCACGGCGTGCGCAAGATCAACATCGACACTGATGTGCGGCTCGCGATGACGGCGGCGATCCGCCAATACATGGCGCAGAACCCGGACAAGTTCGACCCGCGCGACTACCTCAAGCCGGCGCGCGAAGCCGCCAAGAAGATCTGCCGGCAGCGCTATGTGGAGTTCGGCTGCGAGGGTCAGGCGCCCAAGATTAAGGCGCAGACGCTGGTGCAGGTCGCGCAGCGCTATTCGAAAGGCGAGCTGGCGCAGACGGTGGTTTGACGGCCTCGCCGCGTCGCGCTGCAAACCCGGCTCCGGCCGGGTTTTTTCATGGGGTGGCTACATACAATCGAACTTCGATCATCGACTGCGGCAGCTGTTTGTCTGTCTGCCGCGCTGAAAGGACCCCATGTCGGCCGCACTGCTCACCACCACCATCACCTCGCTGCCGCTGCTGGCCCGGGGCAAGGTCCGCGACAACTACGCGGTCGGCAGCGACCGCCTGCTGATGGTGGCGACCGATCGATTGAGCGCGTTCGATGTCGTGATGGGCGAAGGCATCCCCGGCAAAGGCGAACTGCTGACGCAGATGGCGATGTTCTGGTTCGCGCAGCTGGCGCACATCGTGCCGAATCACCTGACCGGCGACGACCCCTGCAGCGTGGTCACGGCTGCCGAGTGCGAGCAGGTGCGTGGCCGCTCGATGCTCGTGAAGCGGCTGCGGCCGCTGCCGGTCGAGGCGGTGGTGCGCGGCTACCTCGCCGGCAGTGGCTGGAAGGAATACCAGCAGAACCAGGCGGTGTGCGGCGTGAAGCTGCCGGCGGGCCTGAAGAACGCAAGCCAGCTGCCCGAACCGATCTTCACGCCGGCGACCAAGGCCGAGATGGGCGACCACGACGAGAACATCGATTTCGCGCGCATGAGCGACATCGTCGGGGTGGTGCTGGCCCACAAGGTGCGCGAGGTCTCGATCAAGCTGTACACGACGGCGGCGACGCTGGCGCTGTCCAAGGGGCTGATCATCGCCGACACGAAGTTCGAGTTCGGGCTGGATGCCAACGACGAACTCGTGCTGATGGACGAAGTGCTGACACCCGACTCGTCACGCTACTGGCCGCTCGCCGGGTATCAAGAAGGCATCAACCCGCCGAGCTACGACAAGCAGTTCGTGCGCGACTGGCTGGAGGCGGCGGTGGTCGATGGCCAGCCTTGGAGCAAGCGTCCACCGGCCCCCGCATTGCCCCCGGAAGTCGTCGCGCACACGGCGTCGAGGTATCGGGAGGCACTGCAATGTCTGATCGCATAACACCCCCACGGCTGCTGCTGCGCCTGGAAGCTGAGATTGCGAGCGCGCGGTCGCCGTTGGATGCTGATTGCAAGCGGGCGGAGAGGGCGGCGTATTTGGCGCGGCTGACGAGACTTAAGGAGGCGCGAACGGCTGTGCGGGAGTTGCAAGAACGATATCGCGGAAGCCCCAACATTGAGCTGAGTATTTGGACAAACCTGGCCGAGGGGCTGATCGCCTACTTCGACAATGTCGGTGTAAGTACAACTGATCGTGTCCAACGCGCATACGCATTGAGTGTGGCGGCAGGCCTCGGGAACTTACGTGCTCTTTGCGCTGCTTGGCTGGCGCAGTGGGATTACTCTAGATTGGATATGGACGCGTTGGCAGGCCACGTCCGTGAGGCGTTGACCCTTGCTGATCTCGACCACCATGCTGCACGATCCAGGGCGTGTTTGGTCGCTGCACAGGCGCTGCATCTTGCTGGCCGCCCTGATTTAGCGAAGGTTTGGTATGGAAGATCACGGCTTCATGCGTCAATCGATGGGGACGATGTGACCATCAGTGCACTAATGCACAACATGACGTGGCTTCGTATGCTGACGATGCGACAAGCGGTTTTGCTCACTGGGCGAGAAGATGCCAAATCGGCGGAGTATGCGTTGGCCAATGCCGATTCGACCGAGGGCTTTGACGAGATGAAAGGAGACACCAGTTGGGAGGATCTCAAGCCCATTCTTCGGGCTCAAATTGTCTCGCTTCAGGGAAACGCGAGCCAAGCCATTGCTCTATATCAACAATACTTGGCCGCGGCGGGCGCACCCTCTCGCCTGCAAGCCAACTTGTTGGCTGATAAGGCATGGTGTCATGTCCAGTTACATCAAAATGACGAAGCGGCTATGACTGCGCAGCTGGCGACGGCGAGTCTCGTTGACGAAACGCAAATCGACGACCGGGCGGCTGCGCACAGTCGTCTCGCTCAAGTATTCGCAGTGTTGGGTGACATGGATCAATATTGCCACCACCTTGAGCTGGCGAGCGCTGCGTGGGAAACACATATGCGAATGCAAGCCAGGGTGCTGGAGTTACTTGCCGGAATGGACGAACGGGGCAACACTCCTAGCATTTCGACTGGCATTGTCTAGAACACCACCATACTCAACCTCCTCCGATACGAATCCACCACCGGATCCGCCGCCGCAACCACCTGTTTGGCGCTCAGTTCCAGCGCCCCCTTGGCGACCGACGGCTCTTTGAGCGTGGCTCGTTGCGGCTCGCGCATCACCTCCAGCACCGCGACATATGTCTTGCGTGCGATGCCGTCGTGCCAGGCTTTGTCGCGCATCAGGATCTCGAGGAGCTCGTCCATCGCCTGCGTGAAGCGCCGTGCCGCGAAATGGTGTTGGGCCAGTGAGAAGCGGGCGTCGAAGTCGCGCTTGTCCGTCGCGATCGCCGCCTCGAGCTCTGCGACAGGCCGGGCGGTCGCCGCGGCTTCGCAGGCGGCCAGCCAGTGGCCGCATGCAGCGATGCGCAGGTCTTGCACGACCTTCGATGCGACCGGGTCGTAGGCCCGTCGCGCTTCCTCGATCCGGCCTGCGGTAAGCAGCGCGTGCAGGTAGTCGTAGCGCGCGGAGTCATCGGCTGGATTGATCGCGACCGCCTCTTGCATCTTCTCGAGCGCGCGATCGACATCGCCGCCTTCGAGCAACGCCTTGGCCTCTTCCACTTCTTCCTCGGCGGCCAGTTGCTCCTCGCTCGCCACGTGCTTGTCGAGGAAGGCGCGCACCTCGCTTTCGGGCAGCGCGCCGACGAAGCCATCGACCGGCTGGCCATTCTTGAACAGCACGCAGAACGGAATGCTGCGCACGCCGAACATCTGCGACAGCTGACCGGCGATCTCGGGCTGCTCGTCCGAGTTGAGCTTGGCCAGCGTGAAGCGCCCGCTGTAAGACGTTTCGAGTTTTTCGAGCACAGGCCCCAGTGCCTTGCAGGGTCCGCACCATGGCGCCCAGATGTCGAGCAGCACGGGCTGCTGTGTGGACGCGGTGACGAGGTCGGCTTCGAAGTTCTGGAGGGTGATGTCTAGCATGGGCGGATCCGGGTCAGGCCTCGGGTGGCGTGCGCCACCTACAATTGAAGGTTCATCAGCACCTTGGAGCGAGCCTTGTTGAGCAGCGCCCCTGCGGTGGTCGGCGTGGTGATGGGGTCCAGCAGCGACTGGGACACCTTGCGCGCAGCCACCGAGATTCTCGCCGAGTTCGGCGTCCCTTTCGAGGCCCGGGTTGTCTCGGCCCATCGCATGCCGGACGACATGTTCGCGTACGCCGAGTCGGCCGCGTCGCGCGGCCTGAAGGCGATCATCGCGGGTGCCGGCGGTGCCGCGCACCTGCCCGGCATGCTCGCGGCCAAGACCCTGGTGCCGGTGCTGGGCGTGCCGGTCGCGAGCCGGCATCTGCAGGGGGTCGATTCATTGCATTCGATCGTGCAGATGCCCAAGGGGATTCCGGTCGCGACCTTCGCGATCGGCGTCGCCGGTGCGGCCAACGCCGCCTTGTTCGCGGTCGCGATGCTGGGCAATGATGACGCGGCGCTGCGTGCCAAGCTCGAGGCCTATCGCGCCCGCCAGACCGAGGTCGCGCGCGCGATGACGGCCGAGCTGAAATGAAACCCCCACGCTCACTTTGTTCGCGGCCCCCCGAGGGGGCGTTTCAGCACCTTCGGGCGCCCGGGCGGTACTGAAATGACGACACCCTTCATCGCCCCCGGCGCGACGCTCGGCGTCATGGGCGGCGGCCAGCTTGCGCGCATGTTCGTGCACGCCGCGCAGCAGATGGGCTACGCCACGGCGGTGCTCGATGCCGACCCGGCCAGCCCGGCCGGCCTGATCGCGCATCGGCACATCCGCGCCGACTACCTCGATCCACAAGGCCTCGCGACGCTGGCCGAGCTCAGCGCCGCGGTCACGACCGAGTTCGAGAACGTGCCGGCGCGTGCGCTCGCGCTGCTCGCAGAGCGCCGCCCGGTGGCGCCGAGCGCCGCGGCGGTCGCGGTCTGCCAGGACCGTGCCGCCGAGAAGGCGCATTTCGTGCGCAGCGGCGTCGCCTGTGCGCCGCATGCGGTGATCGCCACCGCGGACGAACTGGCGGCTGTCGACGACGAGCTGCTGCCCGGCATCCTGAAGACCGCGCGCCTCGGCTACGACGGCAAAGGCCAGCAGCGCGTGACGACGCGCGCGCAGCTCGCCGCGGCGTGGGAGCAACTCGGCTGCACGGTCTGCGTGCTCGAGAAGATGCTGCCGCTGGCGCACGAGATCAGCGTGATCGTGGCGCGCGCAGTCGATGGCGACATCGTCCATCTGCCGGTGCAGCAGAACCTGCACCGCGACGGCGTCCTCGCCGTCACGACCGTGCCCGCGCCCGATGTCGCGGCCGACACCATCGAACGCGCCATTGCCAGCGCACACCAGATCGCCAGCACGCTGGACTACGTCGGCGTGCTGTGCGTCGAGTTCTTCGTGCTGGCCAATGGCGCGCTGGTCGCCAACGAGATGGCGCCGCGCCCGCACAACTCGGGCCACTACAGCATCGACGCCTGCGACCTGTCGCAGTTCGATCTTCAAGTGCGCGCGATGACCGGCGCGGCGCTGATCGCGCCGCGCCTACATTCGGCCTGTGTGATGCTGAACCTGCTCGGCGACCTGTGGCCGGCCGGCGGCGAACCCGACTGGGCCGCGGTGCTGGCCTTGCCCGGCGTGCACCTGCATCTGTACGGCAAGGCCGAGGCGCGGCCGGGTCGCAAGATGGGCCACCTGACCGTGACGGCAGCCACCGCCGGCCAGGCCGACAGCACGGCCCGCGCCGCCGCTGCGTGCCTGGGGCTGGCCGTCTGGTAGCCGGTCATGGTGCTTGACGGCAGCGACGCGCTCGCGTTGCAGCAGGCCGCGGGCTTGCTGGCGGCCGGCGAACTCGTCGCCTTCCCGACCGAGACCGTCTACGGCCTCGGCGCGCGTGCCGACGACGACGCGGCGGTCGCGAAGATCTTCGATGCCAAGGGCCGGCCGGCGAATCACCCGCTGATCGTGCATGTCGCCGAGCCGCGCGATGCCGAGCGCTTCGCGCGCAGCGTGCCTGCCGTGGCGCGCCGGCTGATGGACGCGTTCTGGCCCGGCCCGCTGACGCTGATCCTGCCGCGCGCCGACGGGCTCGCCGCGGCGGCGGCCGGTGGCCAGTCCAGCATCGGGCTGCGCTGCCCTTCGCACCCGGTGGCGCGTGCGCTGCTCGCGGCGGCGCAGCAGCGCGGTGTCGTCGGCGTTGCGGCGCCGAGCGCGAACCGCTTCGGGCGCATCAGCCCGACGCTGGCAGCGCACGTCGCCAGCGAATTCGGCGATGCGCTCACGGTGCTCGACGGCGGCGCCTGCGAGCTCGGCATCGAGTCGAGCATCATCGACTGCTCGCGCGGCCACCCGGTGCTGCTGCGCCCCGGCGTGCTGACGCGCGCGCGCATCGAGGCGGCGGCCGGCGAGCCGCTGCTGGCGCCCGATGCCGACGCGCCGCGCGCGTCCGGCACGCTCGCCGCGCACTACGCACCCAATGCCAAGCTGCGCTTGATGTCGCTACAAATGTTGACATCGGCTTTGCAATTGCTCGGCGATCAGCCGATGAAGCTGGCGGTATATTCGCGCAGCGTGCCACTGGGTGCGGCCAACGGCGTGCGTCATCGGCGCATGCCTGCGTTGCCGGACCAGGCGGCACACGAACTTTTTTCGGTATTGCGCGAGCTCGATGCCGAGGGCGCGCAACTCATCTGGGTCGAGGAGCCGCCCGCCGATCCCGAATGGGACGGCGTGCGCGACCGGCTGCTGCGCGCGGCAGCAAGCTGAACCTCCATTCCACCCACCCCATCACCCGCTGGTCTTTCGGAGCATTGAATGAAGTCGTCGAAGTTGAATGGATGGGGCCGTGCTGCGCTGCTGGCCGGTGTGCTGGCATCGGCGCTGCTGGCCTCTTGCGGTGGCGGCGAGCAGGTGCAGGCCTTCACGGCAACGCGCGTGATCGCGTTCGGCGACGAGAGCAGCGTGATCAATGCCAACGGCAGCAAGTACACGGTCAACGCGCTCACCACGAGCGGCACGGTGACCTTCGATTGCAACTCCAATCCGCTCTGGATCCAGTCGGTGGCCGCCCTCTACGGGCTGGCCTTTCCGGAGTGCCCCGGCGCGGCCGCGGTCGATCCCGTCAGCCTCAACTACGCGACGGCCGGCGCACTGGTCGCCGATCTTTCGGGCCGGATCGACGACCACCTGTCGGCCGGCGGCTTCCGGGACGGTGACCTCGTGACCGTGCTCGTCGGCGCCAACGACGTCATCGCGCAGTTCGAGCAATACCCCGCGATCGGCGAAGACCAGCTGGCGGTCAACCTCGAGGCCGCCGGCGTCGAGCTGGCGAACCAGGTCAACCGCATCGCCGGCCTCGGCGCGAAGGTGCTGATCTCGACCGTTCCGGACATGGGCCTGACACCCTATGCCGGCGATCGCACCGTCGGCACGACGAATGGCAGCCCGGCGGTGCTGACGCGTCTGAGCACGCGCTTCAACGACGCGATGCTTGCGCATCTGCTGAACGACGGCCACAAGATCGGCCTGATCCAGCTCGACCAGTACGTCAAGGCCGTCGACACGGCCGCGCAGGCCGGGACCGGCAGCTATGCCAACACCACGCTGGCCGCCTGCAAGACGACCGCGCCGCTGCCGAGCTGCACCACCGACACGCTGGTGGACGACGCCGTCGGCGCGGTCTGGCTGTGGGCCGACGATCGGCACCTCAGCGCATCGGGGCAGGCCGGCCTGGCGTCGCTGGCCGTGACGCGGGCGCAGAACAACCCGTTCTAAAAACGCTGCGTCGCTAACCATCCACACCGGCGGGTTTCTCCCGCCTCGCCTCGCGCGCGAGCACGCCTATAGTGCCCTCTCGATAAAAAGAACGACCGTTCTTTTTTGTGTTGATGTCGCGGTGAAGAGCCGCCCACCCGCTGAGAGGTTTGCATGAGAGACATTCGATCCTGGGCACCGTATGCGTCGGTCGCCCTTGCTGCGCTGCTGGCTTCGTGCGGCGGCAGTGACGGCGCCGACACGGCGCCCGCCGCCTCGATCACATCGGTCAAGGTCATGGGCGACAGCCTCGCCGACAGTGGCACCTTCGGCTTCAAGTTCACGGTCCAGGCCACCACATCCACCGGCAGCATCGACCTGACGACGCCGCGCATCTACCCCGAGCTGATCGCGAACAGCTACAGCCTGGCCGCGCTGTGCAACGTCTACACCTTCACCGGCACGACCTTCATCGCCAACCCGACGCAGACCGGCTGCACCAACTCGGCCATCGGCGGCGGGCGCATCAACAACTACAGCGCGCCGGCCTCGCCGCAGTCGATCCCGCTGCAGCTCGCCAACGCCTCGGCGGCGGGCAACTTCGCGGCCAGCGACCTGCTCATCATCGATGGCGGCGGCAACGACGCGGCCGACCTCATCGGCGCCTACCTGAAGGCCTCGACCGACAGCGGCGCCTCGTATGTGGCGCTGCTCGGCACGGTGCTGCCGGCGGCCACCGTCAACGCCGCAGTCGCGGCCGGCGCGAATGGCCTGGCTGCTGTCGGCGGCACCTACCTCTCGGCGCTGGCCGACAACTTCTACGCCAGCATCAAGACCAGCGCGCTCGACAAGGGCGCGCAGCGCATCGCCGTGCTCAACATGCCCGGCATCACCAACACGCCGCGCTTCCAGATGGTGCTCGACGCCATTGCAGCGGCCTCGGGCGGCGGCACCACCGGCGCCACGGCGCGGGCCCAGGCCGAGGCGCTGTTCAAGAGCTGGATCGTGGCCTTCAACACCGAGCTCGCGGCCAAGTTCGCCGGCGATGCGCGCGTGGTGGTGGTCGACTTCTACACCTCGTTCAACAACCAGGTGGCGACGCCCGCGCAGTTCGGTTTGCAGAACGCGACGACGCCCGCTTGTCCGATCACCGGCACGGGCTCCGACGGCTTGCCGACCTACACCTTCGCGACCTGCACCGACGTCGCGCTCTCGGCCACGACGCCGCCCACCGGCGCGACCGGCGGCACCGACTGGTGGAAGACCTATGCCTTCTCCGACAGCTTCCATCCGACGCCGCAGGCCCACAAGAACCTGGCCCAGCTCATTTCCCGATCACTGTCGCAGGCCGGCTGGCTCTGAGGCGCGCTGCACGAGAGACACGAACATGACGAAGCACTCGCGAGAATTCAACGACAGCCGCCTGAAGGCGCTCGCCACCGCGGTGGCACTCGCTGCCGGCCTGCTGACCGCGGCCGGCGCACAGGCGCAGAGCGCCGGCACACTGATGCTGCGCGGCGGCGCGACCGAGATCAAACCCAATGTCAGCAGCGGCGACCTGAGCGCGCCGTCGTTCGTCGGGACGCAGATCGACATTCGCTCCGACACGCGATTCGCCGGTGGCGTGAGCTACATGCTGACCGACCACATCTCGATCGACGCGCCGCTGTCGCTGCCGTTCAAGCACGACATCAACGGCGCGGGCGCGATCGCCGGCGTCGGCAAGATCGGCGAAGTGCGCGCACTGCCGATCACGCTCCTGGGCCAGTACCGCTTCATGGAGGCGACGTCGGCGTTCCGGCCCTACCTCGGCGCCGGGATCACCTACGCCAAGTTCTACAAGGCCAGGAGCACCGCGGCGCTGAGCGCGTTGACCGGCGGGACGCCGAGCGATCCGACCACGATCTCGGTCAAGTCGAAGTTTGCCGCCACCTTGCAGCTCGGCGCCGCCTACGCATTGACCGACCGCTGGTTCGTCGAGGCCGACCTGACGCACACCTTCCTGAAGACGCGCGCCACGCTCTCCACCGGCCAGACGATAGACGCGAAGCTCGACCCGGACTCGTACAGCATCGCGATCGGCTACAGATTCTGAGCGCAGCGCCTGGCAAGCGACGGCCCGCTCACGCGGGCCGTTTGGCGCGCATCGTCAGCTTCATCGCCAGGATGGCCGCGGTCAGCATGAGCGTGATGGCATTCGCGATCACGATCGGCCAGGCGCGCAGCATCAGCCCGTAGCCCAGCCAGAGCGCGATGCCGAGCGTGAACAGGCTGTACATGCCGAGCGAGATGCCGCTGACATCGCGGCTGCGGAAGGTCAGCCAGGCCTGCGGAATGAACGACGCAGAGGTGAGCGTAGCGGCGACGTAGCCGAAACTGTCGGTAAGAGTCATGTAGAGGTGCTGTCAGTTCTGTGTGGGTTCGATGAGGGCGGGCCCGCTGTCGTTGGCCGTCCATTGCACGAGCGCGTCGAAGACCGGGCCGGCCGCATTCGCGTTCGCATGGTTCGCGATGGCGACGACCACGTAGCGGCGCCCCGAGTAGGCAAGCACATAGCCTGCCACCCCGGCCACGTCGCGCAGCGAGCCGGTCTTCAGGTGCGCGCGGCCCAGCGTCGCGCGTGATTGCTGCAACGTGCCGTCGACGCCGCTGACCGGCAGCGAGCTCATCAACTCCGGCATCACCGGGCTTGCCCACGCGGCAAGCAGCAGCTGCGCCAGCAGGCGCGCGCTGACGCGGCCCTCGCGCGACAGGCCCGAGCCGTTGTCGACCACCAGGCCCGCGGTGGCGGCCGGGCCGAGGCGATCGCCCACCCATTGCCGCAGCAGGTCGCGCGCGGCCTCGGGGGTGCCGCTGCCGCGCTGGGTCAGCGCGAGCGTGAGGAACAGCTGCTGCGCCATCACGTTGTTGCTGTACTTGTTGATGTCGCGAATGACCTCGGCCAGCGTCGGCGAGCTCAGCGTGAACGTGGGCGCTGTGGCCGCCGGTGCGGCGCCGTCGTGCACGCTGCCGCTCAGGCGCCCGCCCATGTCGAGCCACATGCCGGCGATCGCGCGTTCGTTGTAGCGCTTCGGGTCGGCGTAGGCCACCGGCCAGGTCTTCTCGCCGCAGGCCGCCGGGTAGTTGCCGGCGAAGCGCAGGCGGGCCGGGTCGGCGAAGTCGGCACGCAGCGCGCCGC